>OGRF01000113.1_pt1 | contig 76940 bp, 72 predicted proteins | sample 1553381 | NCBI WGS metagenome assembly OGRF01 (sample SAMEA2580060, study PRJEB22360) | human gut metagenome | biome: human gut; feature: human-associated habitat; material: faeces | place: Denmark | collected 2008/2010
GAGAGGACGTTTAGACGCAAGAAGGACGCTGAAGAGCTTAGTTGCGGATTTGAGGATAAAAAGGAGCTACCACTTCCACTATAACATGTTATGTGGTTACCTCCACTTTCCCCACTAGCCAAAGCTTCTATATTGGCCTTAGCTAAATCCGACATTTCAGCATTCTGCTGTGTTGAGTACATACTAAAAGCGGCTACCAAAGTAAATGTAGCCACAAATAAAATCTGGAAAATTTTCATAAAAAATACGTTTTTAATTTTGTTTTAATTGTTACATTAGAGAAAAATTAATCTCTATTCTCTCAAATCTGATTAATACTTACTATTCCACTGGACACACCTCCTTTCCGCAATAATATTCATTTATATATTATTGCTTTATTTATAAACACATTTTATCTTCCAATATTTTCTTCACTTCATGTCTCATTTCCCTTATAGCAGTAGAATTCACTTTAGGCTCAGTGTTAAGCACATACTCTGCCTCCCTGACAAGTTTTACCCTATCAAAATATTCAGGCTCCGCATAAAGCTTTACCAGCAGATAGTGGGAATATACACGCTCCGGCAATCTGCGGGTTGAACGTAGCAGAAACTTCTCTGCTTTTCCATACTCACCGCTTTCATGTGCATTACGTCCTAAAATATTCAATATCATCGGATCTCCGCTCACAGTCATGGCTTTCAGCAGAACCTCTTCTGCCTTGCCGTAACTTCCGGCTTTGTATAATGCCCTTCCGTACTCAAAGCAGAAATCTTTATCCCAGGACATTTTATCATAAAACTTTTCATATTCATCGACAGCTGCCTTAAATGCTCCGGAATGATAAAGGATCCTTACCGGCATCCACTCGCGAACAGCCCGGGTGCGTGCGGAGTACATACCATACATATTCACCGAAGCTGTTAATCCGGCCACAACAACCGGCAGCAGGACTGCTACAGCATACCTTTTACGCTTTATTATAACCAGACCCTCGCCACTGAGTACAATTACCGCCAATAGCCATACAGAAACAATAGCCGGGATATGCAGCGGATAGGAAAAGCATGCAAATATCATAAGTGATACAAGACATCCGCCCATTCCCGCAAGATGTTTACGGCTCCCGGCTATTTTCAACAACATAAGCAATACAGTTACAAGCAAAACGGATACCCACACACCATATTCAACTGCTATCTGCATATATTCGTTGAAAGCAAAATCGGGTGTTCCGGCAACCCATGCTTCCGACTCCGAATATTCACAATCAGTGAAGTATCTTTCCTGGGTATCACCGTAAATGGCGGAAAATGTCCTTCCGTTTTCTTCACCCCAAGGATTGCAGGCAATGGCCCGGGAAATTATCTTCCATATCAGCAAACGGCCGTCTGCCGAGTCACGTTTCATGAAATACGCACCGGAGACAAACAGCAAACCGAGTATAAGCACGCCTAATACGGCATATCTGTGTTCCGATACAAACGATTTTACTTTTACATGGTAAACCCTGAGAACCACATATCCGCACGAAAGCAGGGAAGCAAACCATGCCGCACGGCTCATGCCCGCCGGAAGCACACAGCATATCAGCAACAGTACACACATCGATAGATAATACTGCACAACCGAAAGGCGGTCTTTCTTTCCCTTCAATACCAACATCCTGTACAGGGCTATCGGAAGAACGGCTGCCAGATAGCCTGAATATGGCCCCGGGTTATAGAATGTTCCCGTAAGGACAAAAAGCGAATGGTTTGACGGATATATACCTGCAATCTGCCCCAAGCCATGCAGAGCTTCCACTGCTCCGAATCCCATCAGTACCCATTGCATTGTCTCCGACACGATACGGACAGTCCGCTGTGGATTCACAATATATCCGGCAAGCCACAAAGGCAATACTACAGTCATCACGGCAGAAAGCCACATCCATTGCTCCCCCTGCAGGTCGGACGGCATACTTCCGTCTGTTACCAGCACGGTTCCACCCACAAGTCCGGTAAGGAGTATCCCTGCTAACCACGGCATGACTCTGTATAACCATTTCCTTAGTTCAACACTCATATTATGCATAGCTCGCTCAAAAAAAAGTTTCATATTCCTTTCTATTCAATCTTCTTCCATACCCTGTCCCAGCAAATATCGCCAGTATAGCTGTCCTCAGATTTCCATATCCTCGAAGCCACTCCAACTATATACTCCTCCGGAAGCAGGCCCCAGTAACGTGAATCCTGCGAGTTCTCCCCATGGTCTCCCGCCACGAAATAATAATTCTTACGGAACTGGTAAGAAGTTATCACACTGTCGTTCAGCAGTACTGTATCTCCCTTTACATTCATTTTCTTCCCTTGTTCCCATTCAATGAGTTTTTGGTACAATACTCCACCCGTACGGTTCATCTTTACCACATCCCCCTCTCCGGGGACAAACAAAGGTCCGAACTCCTTTATGTTCCAGTCAAGCAGTGAGTCGTATGGGAAGCTCCTGTAAACGCCATCAGGAAAGTCCTCAGGACGCATCAGTCCTATGCGCCTCTGTGAAGCCACATTCCCCAAAGGAATGTCTACACCATTCACCTTGAACATCCCCTTCCTTATGGAGACCGTATCTCCAGGTAATCCTATACAACGCTTGATATAATACTTCATTATGTGCATCTCTATATGTCTCCAGTCGTTTGGATGCGGGAAATTGAACACAACCACATCGTTGCGCTTTATCTTCCTAAATCCCGGTAAGCGGTAAATTTCTGTCTGTTCTAAATTGAGAGATTTGTTCAGGTTAAACAGACGTGCCCCAACGACAGGTTTCCACACAAGCACGAAATCCCCCTCTTTGAGTTCCGGCGACATAGAGTCACTTGGTATTCGGAACGATGAAAACACAAACACTTGTGCCAGAATCCACATTAAGAATAAACTTACACATACAAAAGCAATATTCATTATTATATCAAAATATCTCTTCATAATCTCACAACCATGATTCACTATTGAACATACCATTCATCACTATCACTACTGATGTATAATGCTTCTTAGCATTGGGACATTCAGCAATAGAGCTTTTCCTATGAGGAATCGTGCCATACACAGCTTCAGGCTTACACACTCGTAGTATCCCATACCCTTTTCTTATTTCTTAAGGTTAGTTTCTGTTATTTTAAGCGTTTTTTCTATCCACCATTCTTTTGTTGTCCAAGCAGATATATAAAATATCCAAAACACATAAACCCCCAAAATCATCTTATGTAAATATGCAGTATTGAATCATTCCGATTTCTCTTGATGTAGAAAACTATGTCTTAGGTTTTGTCCATAGCCAGTTTCATAATGAGAGAGGAGCAATCAAGATGCATACCTTTATGGATCTTAGGGGGGCATCTCGACATTTGAGAGATAGATCAATCAGCCGGACTTTTCTCTGATGAAACCATCAAGCTGACTGGGCCACTTACTTCTTAGAAGTATCCTGATTCTCTTAGACTTATTGTATATGAAGGCTTCAATACAAATACGGTTTACCGTTTTCTCGCCAACAACTTCAAGCTTGATGAATTGACCATTACCGAATTGTAAAGGAAGATATGGCAAATTAAATTGTTCTTTAAATGGATGAGCAGCATCTGCACATAAAGACATTCTATGAAACCACCCAGAATGCGTGCACACACAGATATGGATAGCTATCTGTGACTATCTTCTGCTTATCATTACGAAGAAACACTATATGTTGAAGCCAAATCTTCATTCCATTTCAAAATAGGCGACATCAAGTATATATTTAATCAAACAGACCTCACAGCTAATACTCCGGAGGGTGATGGCCTTAGGCAGCTTAAGCTGTGGTAAAACTTCTCCGGAAGCAGTGAATTACTAAAGTTTATAAATAATAATCTTTGGATCATTCTCATAGGATATAGCATAAATCAGACCGTCTTTTTCTGAGATACAGAAGTTATACAGCTGGGATGATATCTTGTATTTGTTCAGCAGTTCTCCTTGTGTACTGAAAATATGAAATTCATTTCCATAGTTTGTCTTTCCATTTTTTTCTTCTCCTGAATAGAGACCTACTACTTTTTCCTTTGTAAATCCTGCAGCCAGATATCCGGTGGGACTAAGTTGTTTCAAATTACGTCCGTTTACAGCGTACTCGAATCCTGAAGCTTCATAACTCCATGCAGGGGTAAGTTGCTGATTGTGCAGGCTGAGAACGGATAAGGTTCCAGACATGAAGACAACACTGGCTACTGAGGTCTTGTCGCTTGACAAATATAGACGTCCGTAATTGGCTTTTGATAGGGACATGTAATCCGTGTCTTTGTTGTCACAAGTTAGATAGTTTCCAAAAGTGCTGAGACATTTCATATCCTTATCTAGTAAGGTATATTTTCTTTCGGTCCTTCCAGTAGCTATATATCCGTTCTGTATTTTGTATATTTCCAAAAAACGACTGTTTACAGGTAATTCTTTTTCGCACACTGGTGGGCATTGCCCTTTGTGATAATTTAAACTATCAATAGAGTAGACTACAAGTTTTCGCAGGAGATTATCAAATAATGCAATATACCAGTTTTGGTTTTCTCTAAAAATATCCATACTGGTTATTTGTAGGAACTCATTGGGCCCTTGTCCTTTTTTGGCAAATGAATACATTATGGAATCATGTTCTATGTCTATAACATCTATGTTAAAAGAATCAGCAAAAGATTTGTCTGTGAATAGTTGATTGCCTGCTATTTTTATTAATGAAGGTGAACCTACTTCTACTTGCAAGCTGTCTGTTGGGTATAAATATTGGGCACTTGAATATTTTTTTTTCTCTACGCATGATATGGTTAGAAATAAAACGAAAATGAAAAAAATAGGCTTCATAAATAATCAAAATATTGTTTTTATTCCCCTTTTTCCTCCTAAGAGAAAAAGGGGAATGTGGAATTTAATGTTTAATTATTTCTGTAATCAGGATAATCATTATGACTTGTTTCACAGATAGCATTTCGGTCAGCTGTACACCCTCTATTGCTTTCTCCAACAGCTAATGCTTCTACATTTTCCATGGCAATGTCTGACAGAGCGACCTCTTTCTGTGAATTATATACAGTATATCCTGCAATCAATGCAAATGCGGCTACAATGCCGGCTTTTATAGTTTTTGTTCTCATTGTTTTAACGTTTAGAATTAACATAATGATTGTTTGATTTCATGTCCAAACCTTTGATTTGTAAGTCTGTTTGATTATTAGTACCTTTGCATCGGTAACACCTCCTTTCTTCGATCGGATGGGTTTAACATGGAGTGGAATATGATATTCATTGTTTGTAGACAGGTAATTCATATCTCCACTCTTTTTTTATCTCTCACTTCCTAACAGTACCCCAAAAGTCCAAAGTAAAGGATTTCTCGGGGATATTGCCATATATCGTTATGGTTCGCCAGAAATCACCCGGTTCTTCTGCCTTGTATTCAACCGTCATTGCAGCTTTCCCTCCGGGTGGAATCTCATCCCAGTCGTATTCCGCAGTCATGCATTCGCATGATGTTGTTGTTCCCTTTATTCGGAACACTTCATTTCCTGTGTTCTTCAGGATAATCTTCCTGCTTACAGTCATGTTTTCTCCTACCACACCATAGTGATATTCTGCTGAATCAGCCTCAATCGTGGTGACTGGCAGCGAAACGACTTCTATTCCGGCTATTTCCTTAAGATAAAGATCCTTTACTGACAGGTTGTGGATGGGATTTCCTATCACCTTCACACGGTTTTCAGAGTTAACCAGAAATGTCTGGAACATCATTTCCCCGGGAAACCGGTTCAGTTTATAGAAACTATCTTCCGTGTCTATACATACAGGATGCGAAAAATTGTCGCGCCTCAAGATGTATCTCAATTCACGTACATCCTTTGTCTGGAAGAAGAATACAAATGGGACATTTCCGTCACTAAGTGAATCCACCTCATGCATGAACTCCTTCCATCTTGGTAACTGAAGCTTGCAACTGATACATCCCACAGAGTCTACAAATACCACTACCTTGTAATCGGTTTTGGATATCCTGTATGGAACCGTATCTGTTACGTAGCGCGTAAATACAGAATTTTCAGGGAAACGGATTTCCTTGTTATTCCATTCCTTGACCAATACTTCAATATTATGTTTCTTATCATCTGAGCAAGAAAAAAGAAACAAAAAAGAAAATATGATAAAAATAAGATTTCTCATTTACCGATTGAAATTATGATTCTAATACAATTAATAATCTAAATTCAAACCTTCAACTTTAAATTCTACTTTCACTCCATAACATTCAATGTCACCTTCACCATAACAAAAATAATTAACCCCTTCATCATTAGCCAATGCTTCTACATTATTCAATAAAAGTTGGTCCATTTCTAATGACTTCAATTCATTACCTTGCTGCGAACCAAAACAGGCACATAATACTACTAAAATTAAAAATAATAATGCTTTCATAACTTTTCAGTTTTTTTTATTTTTGCGACAAAGTTAGGTAATAAATAATAAAAAAACGCTGAAAATTTTCTGAAGAAAATCACATCATTCTGTTTATCAGGCATTTAACTATATAAAATTTCAGAAAGATTTCTAATTACTTTCAGATTATTTTCAGAAAGCAAGACTCAAAATATGAAATTGACTAATATAAAATGCATCTTTGCATATACTACATACGCATTAATAACAATTGTTATAATAAGCATAAACTTCAATACAACCAAGATGCACATTTCAGAAAGTGCAAAACGTGCTTTCATAAATGCCATCAACAAAGAAAAAGATTTATATATCTCACAGATCAATATTCAGTACCACCAAAAGAATTCTCCAAACGAAATATTGGGTGAAGAAAAGAAAAATTGGAGTGACCAGGCTTATTTTATTGCAAAAGACTCGGAAAGGAATCATTTAGATAGCCTGTTCAGATATGAAATGCATAAAATAAACAAATATACTAATACAGCCATTGGATATGTATATAACGGGAAAAAATATAATTCTGGCGATGAAAAATTCATCAGAAAAGCAATACTCGTACAGGAATACAAATACAGAAAAGACTATAATAACAAATCTGATATAACATTACAGGCCTATATATATACCCCAACATACAGACTTTTACTGAATAATATATATACATATATTATACTTGCCGTTATGTTCATTCCAATAATCTGCTACATAATGTATAGTAGAAACAAAAAAGAAAATATCTCAAAAGAGATAAAAAATGAGGATGGAAACATTATAAAACAAAGAAAATATCAATCAATTAAGTGGGTTGAGATTCATAATGGATATTATTGGGATAATAATCACCACACTTTAAGATACAACGACACACAAGTTATTCTAAGCGGTAAAAATATAAGAATTTTCCGTAAGTTTATTTCAAAGGAAGATTTCTTCTTATCACATACAGACATATACAAACTATATGAAAATACAGAAAGCGTAGAAGCAAAAGATAAAGCATATCACCTTATTAAATCACTAAAAGAATGCATTGCAATTCTGGGCATCAATGTTGTATCCATTAGAGGAAAAGGTTACAAACTAGTCTTTAATTGTGATTCATGCCATTAATAATAATAAAAGGCAGGTTAACTCAATCCTACTCAGTATAAATTTTCATACGAATTACAGAGCCTTATTTGATATTTCTAAGAAAATCGGATAAGGCTCTTAATAAAAGTTCTCCCTATGAATTGTAACAGTATACATCAAAGACCTTATTGTAAGAAAACCGAAGAGGAGTTATTTATGTCTTTTATCTACATTTGCAAATTTATTTTGAGAACATTTATATGAATACAAAGGAATATCTTTATCATTGCCTACAGTATAGATATTACCTCTTATAAACTCAATACCAAAAGCAGAACATTCTGTTGACATTTTCTCCAATGGACAGCCATCAAGTCCGAATACATAAATATTATTGCCTCCTGCTGGAAGTTTATTGCCCGCCCGCAACGAATTAATACGGTCTTTGAATGGTGTACCATCAAAAATAGTATATATACATGAATCTGAAACCACCACATCATTAAAGCCTTTAATACCTTTTGGAATAGCCTCACTAGATAAGGTGGAAAACACTGGCTCACCTCCAGGACCATAATAGACCTTGTGCTCTCCGGTCTTTAGATTAAACAACTCGACAACCTCCCCAAGTTGTGTTACAATTGCCAGCACACCATTCTTCGGATTATAATCCATAAAACTGCGCCATGCCTGAGATAGAGCAGGCTTATCAGAATCATCTACATTCTTTTCACTCGGTACATGGCCAACACTTTGTATGATTTTTCCACGCTGGTCAAGTACATGATAACGGTAATTGCCGGTATAGTCTGTTACCAGAAATCCATCAGCGGTCTTGCAGAAGTCCAGAGTACGTATGAGTCTGTCATCCAAAGATATTTCTTCCACACGTTTCGCATTGCCATTTGCTATGCGCCAGCGTGTTATCTGACGACGATTGGAGTCTAGAACCCACACAGAGTCGGGAGAGCATATCCTTACACGCTCAGCCGAAAGGATATCATCAGGTCCTTCTCCCCGATTGCCAAAAGAAACAATATGCTGCCAACCTGGATAAGTGAAAGCATACATATAGTTATTATCCGGATGTAAATCCAAAATAATTGCAATACTGTCTTCAATTTCAACACGATAAGGATAGCGAAGAAATAAACTGTCAAGATTTATCTCTTCCTGAGTTGTGGAATTCACTCTATTTGGAAAATCCGTGTAACATTGATACTTTCTATTAGAATTGAAATTGCAACAGGATAATACTATGATCAAAAACATAGAATATATATAAATCAGCATTTTCTTCATACTATCTCATTTAAAAGTCAACAATTACTACCAGTTTTATCTTAATCCTACAGTAATCATAAACATCATTTACCGTTGCAGCGCAGATGATGTTCGTAGTCAGCCGGAGTTGGAGGCGGCACTTGCCTACCTCCGAAAAAAGTCTTGAATATCAGCAATGGCCATAAAACAGGAATGAGCCACATCCATGCGTCACTCTTACCTCTGCTCTTTTGGCTTTTATGTACTGTTTTCCTTGCCTTTTCTACTTTCTCTGCTTTATAGTCGGTTGCGTTACCTTTTTTATCAGGCAAAGCGCTGTTCAGGACAACCAATAGTCCGATTACTATTATGCCGCCCCAGAAATTGTCATCTACCAGTAGCAGATATGCGGCCCAAAGTCCGCCGAGGATGTTTATTACATTTTTCAGCAATGCCAGCAGGAATATACCTGCAGCAAGCATTATCAGTATTCCTATTGCCGCTTCCATGTTTGTAACGATTTTAGATTCAACTTGTTTCAGCAAAACTCTTCAACTATTCCTTTATGGCATCAATCTTTACGTTGAACTCCTTTATTGCCTTTTCGATATTCTTATTCTGTTCTTCCTTCAGGTTTGCGAGTATCTCATTGACCTCTTCCCTGATGTTTTCAGCCCTCTTGTCAATCAGTTCCTTTCGGGGAGATTTCATTTCTTCTGCAAGACAGTCCAGTATGGACACCTGTTCGTTGAACAGTCTGTCCAGACTTATATACTGTTTGTAGAATGTTAATGCTCTTAGCAGGAAGTCGGTTTTCACACCTCCTGTTTCAAGGCGGGTTATGTAGGGTTGGCCAACGCCGAGGGCTTCAGCAATGTCTTTCTGGTTGAGCCCGATTTTTTCCCTTACGGCCCTCATGCGCTTGCCCAGAGTTTTACTGTCCATTTTATGTCGTTATTTTCCGTTTTCTATATTGAACACTTCCGAGATCAGCTCCTTGATATCCCGGTCAACCTGTATGAAGTTGGCATACAGTATGCGTTCTCTTGCTTCTTTAGATGCAAAGGTATAGAATTTAGGCAAAGGAACATACTCCTCTTCTTCTTTTTTTATTGCGTCCATATCAAAATTCGTCTTGCAGAAGAACTTTGAGGTCTGGAACTCTTCTGCTTCCTGTATGTTCATGCTACCACCCCTTCCGGTCTTGGTTTTCACGAAGTCTCTTGCCACCTGCCCGCATATCCAACCCGTTGACATATCCGAAATTTTTGATGCCGGAACCAGGTTGTCAAGATTTTCATTCAGGTTAATCGAGGTTTTGTCCCTGTCGATTGTCACTCCCTTTTTTATCTGCACTACCTTCCCGAAGATATCATTCGACAGCCATTCCAGCGTTTCCTTGCTTCTTGCAGAACCGGCTACGACATTACCTACAGTCGTAATGATTTTCTGCATACCTACTTTTCCGTAGTCTGCTTCCAATTGCGGCAGTTCCTGGAATCCGAGAGTCACAGACACCTTATTGCTTCGTGCAGTACCGATTAATCGGTCTATTTTGTGAAAGTAGAGAGTCGGAAGCTCATCCACTATGATGCTTGTAGGTACGTTTTTCCCTTGTCCGGTATTCACACGTGTCACCAGTCTGTTAAGGATAAGTGCGTTCAATGCCCCGATGATACTTTCCATTTCCGGATCGTTGGCAATCAGCAGGTAAGACGGATTCTTCGGATCTGATACTTTAAGGTCAAAATCATCACCGTCCTTATGGAATATCCAGTACGATTCCTTGGTAGCGAGTCGCGACGTATATACACGCAGCGTACCTATCATACCTTCAAGCTGTTCATGTGCCTTGTTCTGGAATGCTGTTTTGAATGGTGCCAGCAGCGGGGCTACCTCGTTGTCTGTCTGCAGGACATCAAATATGGTCTGGTATCCTTCATTAAGGAATGAAAGGATATGGGGCATGTCCGAATATTTACCCAGCCAATATGCCGGTGTTACTTCATTGCCATTCTCATCAAGGGCTCTTCCCGTAGGTATATCCCTGCCGAGTTCCTTGCTCCATTTCGTTTCTATCTGAAGTTTCTTTCCGTTCTGGTCATAAGGTTCCTTTTTGTAGTTCACGAAGAAATAGATACATGCTGCAAGGAAGTTGACGGCTGATGTCTGGAAAAACTGGTCGCTTCCTCCACCGCCTTCCTTCTTTCCCTTTTGTAGGGATTCGAGCAGTGTCTCAGCTGTTTCCGATGCAGCTGCAAGATTGTCTATGTATTTCTTCTGTATAGGATTTACCCTCCTGCTATATTCTACATCGACGAAGTTTATCACATTGAATTTGCACCCTTTGGGCAGTTTCCCGTTTTTCTTGTTCTTCAGATAGTGATAATACAGTTTTGTCGCCAGTGTAGGAAATTTATAGTCATATACTACCATAGCGAACCCTTTGGCGCTATGCTGACGGATAAAAGGCTCAATTATGGAGAAAGTCTTACCGGAACCGGGTGTTCCGACTACCCATGTGCCCCTGAAAGGGTTGGATATGTTCACCCACCCCTTTCTGAATTTCCCTTTGTAATAATAACGCATTGGAATGTTTACCGAATACGGCGTTTCCTGTAGCGTGTCGCACTGGTCGAACGATTCATTCTCCAGGTTGAACCGGTCTTTCATCAGCCCTTCCTTAAGGAATTTTGATATGTTGTCCAGTGCTACCTGTACCAGTATCGTACCAATCAAGGATGCCACCATGTACAGTATTATTGTATATGCAAGACCGTACAGGCGGAAGTCTGTTTCTTTCCCGAACAGCCACACGGACAGTATGGTTAGTCCGATACCGCTTATAAGAGGGTAAAGCACTTGTCTGCGAGCATCAAATTCAAGATGTTTCTTGTTCCTTGTTCCGATACATGTAATACATATCAGTACAAAGGTCGCAATTTTACTATAGACAAGATTGCCGTCCTGGTATATTATCCATCTTTTTATTCGTCCGTGTATGTCACACACCACACCGCCAAAATGGTCAAGCATTGCCGGGTCAATGGCATATTCAAAGAATTCCAGCAGCAATGATACATATATGGCGCATCTGAATATCTTGTAGAGTCCTTGCAATTCCTTACTTTCTTCCATCGCAGTTTCTTACTTCTATTATGGTTCTTGTTGGATAAACTCTGTTTTTCAATGTCTCGTTCAACTGGCCGTTAGCCATCGAATAGCACCAGGCATATTCGGTTGCCTTTTCCTTTACCTCAGTCGATGTCCAGTACCAGCAGTCAGGATTGTCAGTCCCTACAAAGTCCCCGTTGCATCTCTCCATCATCAGATTCACAGTTTCCCTGTTCTTTATCAGGATATCCATCTGTTTTGCCGAAGGTATGAAGACTCCCTTGTTGCCTGAGTTTTCGGTTACATAGCTTCCCAAAGGCGAACCTATTCCGTCACTGGTCTGCTTTTCCCTGATTTTAAATGTATTCATGCTCCCGTCCAGTGCTTCCATGTCACACGATGTTTCCTGTTCCACTCCGAGAGTGTCACACAGGGCCAGTGCCGGGGTTTCTTCCAGTGTTACTGCATACCCTTGTACACCATTGCTTTCTATGTCGTGGTTCACGTAGAATACTACACCAATAACTCCGTTCCTCACAGCTTCTGCACTGTCAAAGGGCATCACGGTTCCGTTACCGTACATCACATCACCTACCTTCAGACCTTTGTCAGGCAGTTCTATATGTGCGTCACATCCTGCAATCATGAACAGAGCAGCGCACATGCTTGCTATTGTTTGTAATGTTTTCATCCGATTGGTAATTTTATGCCGATTGCAATTCCGGTCCGGAACAGGTCACGGCAGTTTATCATTAAGTCTGTTTTCGCTTGCCAGTATATTATCAGACCGCTTTTCAGCCTGTAGTTATGTTCATACCCGGCATGTACGCCCCCGATCATTTCATTTCTGTCAGACCCGGCAGACAGTCCCAGCCTCAGACGGCCAACTGTGTTCCTCCGTCTTAATACACAAGGTTTGTATGCGGTGCCGAGAGCCCATGTGTTATAGCTTCTCCAGAATGTTTCAGGACATACGTGCCCGCAATTCCCGCACTCTTCCCATTTCAGATAGTAGTTTCCGAAGAACTCCCATGCTTTATGGTTTCGTGTCTCCCATTCCATGCCTGCCGTTATCTCCATTCCCCTTTCGTACATTATACCCGGGGCTATTCCGAAATATTTATCACCGTCTGCGGCATGAGCTTTACCACCGATTATAGCGGTCAGAAGCAAGGCTACTATTGTTTTTCTCATGTGTCACCTCCTTTTTACTCTATTTCCAACAGCCGGTCGTCAAAACTGTCTGCACTCAGTACATCCTCATAGTCGATTTCCAGTTTCATCGTTCTGCCCGATATCTGGTCTTCAGACATTTCGATAGTCAGCACCTTTTCATCAGGAAAGGTCAGTTTCTTTACAGCGATCACATTTCTGTACCCTTTGCTGAACGAGGTGGCTTTTTCAAGCATCATTTCCGGTTTCAGCTCTATGCTCTGCGAGTTCGTGGCCTTGGTTATTTTCTTGTCTGTCAGCTTCAGACGTATTTCGTCAATGTCAAACCTTATATTTGTACGGTTGCTTACCGAGAAGTCTATAAAGAAATAGTCTCCGCAGGTATAGATATTGTTCAGTCGCATTCTCATACCATGCCCTTTGCAGCTTACGTCGCGGAATCTGGCCGGTGAGTTCCATATTCTCCGGGCATGTCTGTACATCTCCTCTTGCGACATTGTTACAGACGGATGTGCGTATGCAGTCCTTTCCACAGGCAGAATTTCTTTGTCTGTAACCGCTTCCGACATCTTTGACGTATATACAAGGCCGTATTGTGTCCTGTATCTTTCTGTTACGATGGTCACGATAGCCAGTATATCCCCGTCTTTCGATGCTTCTTTTGGCTTTAGCCTGACAGTGTTCTCTATGGGCTGGTCACCGGCAATCTTGTCTGTTGACAGGTCAACCAGTTTAACCGGTTCGCTTGCAGTCACTATTGTTGTCACATTCTCGTTTACAGTCAGCCACTCCATTTCCACAGGTGTTGTCTGTGCCGACATTTCGCTTGCTGCTACGATTAATATAGCAGCCATACATATCTTATTCAGTTTCATATCTTATTTGTTTTTCTGTCATTTGTTTTTTTCTCTTCCATTTATCAGATAGACGAACGTACCGTATTTCAGTTTGGCCTTGTTTTTTCTTACAGCCTTCGACAGGGCATTGGTCGTTTTCTGGTAAGCATTGTTCAGCGCTTGCACGCCCCACTGTTCAAGCATGTTGCCTGTTCCGGTTCCGCTCATGCTCATACTTCCTCCCACAGCACTTCCGGCTACATCCTTTGCCGTTTCCCTGAACTGGCTTTCAGGTACATATAGTCCTTCGAGTCCATCGGTGTCATATAGTGAAAGACTTACTTTCACGATTTCATCTTCTATCAGGATACTCTCCACCTGTCCCTTTACACGCTGCGAGCCAAACCCGGACATCGTTGCATACAGGTACGAACCTTTGGACAACGTATGGTTGTCTATCTCTACATCGTCAAGCAGTCTCAGACGCACGCGCGAGCCTTCTACAGCCGTAATATTCTCGTCTATAATGGCTTTCACCAGGTTATTCTGTTCCACGCCGTCCGAAATAGTGTAGAAGTAGCTGGATGAAGGCCGTTGTTTCTTAACGACGACTTTAGATTCAGAGTTTTCGTCATTGGCCGTCACCGCACCCTCTACTATTTTCTTTTCGCTCATTTCCTTGTTCTTGATGCTTACCTGTGCCTGATCCGTTGCGCTGCTGTCTGGTTTTTGCACTACGGATGTCTCTCCTCTCTTCCTTGCTTCAGCCAGTGCTTTCTGCAGTTCTTCCAGAGCCTTGTTCTGCCTTTTCTCTGCCTGAGCGAGACGTTCTTCTTCTGTCGGGATTGTTGTCGTACCGCTGCTCATTGCACGCCCCTTGTCGGCAGAGTTCTTGATACGTTCCTGCATATCCTTCATCCGCTCCAGTTCCCTGGCTCTTTTGTCCGCATCAGCTTCAAGCATGGCGAGATCTTCTTCCGAGTATTTGGAGTCATATTTTTCCTTCTCTTTCTCTTCATCCCCTTCAATACTCTCTACCGCACTGTAATCCTGAATCTTACCGAACGACTCAAGCATGTTGTCGTATCTCTTGCCGATACCGTCATCCTTTATCTGTGCCTTTGGCAAGTTGGCATTCAGGTATTCCGTTGTTTCAAGATTGCTTGGCTTTTCAGCCAGTTTGGTGTCAAACATATCAAGGATGAAGTAGGCCGTAGCCATAACCGGTATATACACTATCAGAGGCAACACATATTTCGGATGCTTCCAGTTAATCTGTTTCAGTTTATCCAGTTTCATCACTTCTCATTTTTTAATTGTTCAAGTTTTATCAATTCTTCAATTAAGAATCTGACTTTTATGGAGTCCTCGGCAGTCATCTTGTCTCCTTTCCCCGTTAGCGACTTTATCTTCTCTTTCAGGGTCTTCTCATATTGTTCCACCATTCCTGTGTCTTCCTTCGCTCTCCTTATCCGGTTCAGAGCTGCGTCCTGCCTTTGTACGGCAGTCTCTTTCGCCGGTTGCTGCTTGTATGTCTTTACCATACAGGTTATGTTATACCCCAGACACATGGTCACTATTCCGAAGACTGTACACAGGAACAGTCGTGGATATTTCAGTGCCCATTTCTGTATTCCTGCTGCCATTTTATCTACACGGAGTATCCTTGCGGCTTTCTTTCCCGCTTCTACTTCCTTTTCCCTTCGTTCTTTGTATTTCGGATCATCCTTGTCAGGCATTTCCTCACCGAAAAACATCTTTTTCCATCCCATAATTCTTTCGTTTATAGCCGTTTGGACGGCTTCTGTTAATGTATATGTTTATTGTCAATAGCTGTTTTTTGTCCTTTGTTCGATGTCCTTGTTCAGCAGCGTCCTCCAGTTGACAATCATCATTCCGTGAGGGTTGTTGTCCGTTCTCGGTACTCTTTTCAGCTGTCCGGCTGTTACCAGTTGTCTCATCAGGATCGAGGTCCTTCTCTCTATTCGCTGCCTGCCGTAGTACGTGAACTCCATTTTGTCCATATCAAGCTTGATACTGTCGCAGAATATGGAGAATACCGCACTCGTACCCATGATGTTGTTGTAGAATCCTTTTTCCTTGAGGGTATTGTATTGTGCCAGTCCTGTTTCATCGACCAGGTACATGGCCTTTTCCATTGTGTATTTTATGTATTTGTCGTCCGGTGCGAGCGTAAAGAAGTAATGATGAAACATCTCAATGTGCGAACGGGCTTCCACTTCTCTTGTCTCTTCCATCGATGTTCTCCTTACAAGTACAGGAACATTACCGTCAAGTACATAAATCTTTTTATGCGAGTCCATTACCATATTCGTAGCTGTAACCATCGAACTGATGCTTATTATTATGCATCCGGCTATACAGCACAACGATATGATTGTCACCATTTTGATTTTGTTTTCCAGATTTTTGATTATCATATTTTGTTATTTTAGGTGTCTATAATTCTGATAATATAAAAATATAGTATTACATTAATCTGATATTTCGTTGTTGCTATCTCAGCATCCCGCCAGAGACAGAGGTCACCGCTCCGTGAGCTGCCACTTTTGCCTGTTGCGCTACACCTTCGCCGAAGTTTCGGGTAGAAAATGCGGTGTCGCCTTCCGGAATCATCCAGGCAGCAAGGTCAGGAACGAGATTCAGACACTTCAGTGCTACGATTGAGGCGGCCATCAGATATCCGGCAGAGAAAAAACTGTTCTGCAGGTATGATGCCATAGTGGACTCAGATTGCGTTATGGCAGCCAGATTTTCATACTGTATGGTCAGTACGATATCAAACAGCAGGAGGACATAAAATCCTACGAAGTAAAGCATCGCTCCATAGAAGTGTACGGTCAGATATCTGGTTAACCATTTTGCCCACGAGCTTTCCCATTTGGGCAACATCGAGAAAGCCCACTGGATAGGTCCGAAGATTGTCAGCATACCCAGCAATATCTGCTGGCAGTATATCGTAGCCCACCAGCCTATTCTGAATACAATCAGTGCGATGACCATTACAATCTTGTCAATGCACACAGTCACTCCTCCCACAAGTGAAGTGAACCACAGTTGCGAAGCGTCCTGCTCCATTTGTGTCACACTTTCCACACCGGTCTGTTCCACTGCGGCTTCGACAAGCGTACTCTCGGTCGTACCGCTGTGTGCCACATCTGCCTGTGCCTGCAGTCTGTTGTACATGGTGTCACGGACAAATATCAGTTCCTGGATTTTCTCGAACCTGTCCGAAATCTGCGTCGCTTCTGCCTCATACAGGTCATGAGTATATGAGCCGATACAGTTTGGGATATAGGACAAGAAGTCAAGTACGCACCAGTCACCGCCACGGGTCATTCCCGTATCGGCAGGAGGATACCACCAGCACATGATTATCGAGATTGCCAGAGGTCTGAACAGTTTCATCACATCAAGCGGCTCGTTCTTCACCATCATTTTATATGCCATGCCTCCGGCTACAATCAGAGAGAAGAGTGCGGCAAGCGCCATACTCATCTGCAATATCCACCAGAAGGGGCCCTGCGAACCGGTGAAGGTTGCGTCACACAGGAATTCGTTGGTTTGAAAGATTACGTCATCGATTTCCTCTTCGAGGATACCGATACCAAGGTCGGATAGTATATCTGCCATATCGTTATTCTGTTATTGGTTTGTCTATTACTGTCATTCCTGCGCCTTTCCATCTTGACATGGCAGCTCTTATGATTCCTGCCTTGTCAGTAGGCGGCTTTTCGTATGCTTGTGCAAGCATTTGTTCTACCTTGCCTTTGTTGAACAGACGGACAAGGTAATACACCAGCATTTCATCCTTTTTCCGCACGTCTTCATATATTCTCAGATATTCGCGTTTGCGTTGGGCATTGGGCTGATATGCCTGCTGGGTTATCTTTATCGCACTCGAATACATGTTGTAGTATTGCATCCAGTACTGGTACTCCTCTTCTGTCCCACCCTGTGTACGGATCATCTCTACATGCTTCAGGTATTCGTTCAGCTTTTTCGTCAGCTTTCCTCCTTCAGCCTGCCATGCCAGGTCGAGTGCCCCACCCGAACGGTCGGCCACATTCAGTGCTTCTATGGCTGCTCGCTTTACCAGTGCCGAGTCTATCTTCTCCGCTTCATCTTTCTGGTTATACAGGTTTATGCCGGCAGTGGTACGATACAGTGTCTTGTTCTTGGAAGCCGCATTCTTGCTGTATCTGCTGTGAAGCAGGTTATAGTAGAACGGGGGTGTCAGTATTCCGTTCCCGGATTCCATCACCGTTATCTGGTTCATTTTGGCATCATCATGCTCATAGGTAACTCTTACTCCCTGAGCATACATCCGCATCATGCCTGCAAGCAGCATGACCGTCATCATCATTCTTTTTCCCATCATCAGTTTACTTTTATTTTATGTCCGGATGCTCTCCAGCGCTCAAATGCACCTTCAACCATCTCTTCGATTGTCCTTGTCCTGTATATTTTCGATTTCCAGTAGCCGGTTCGAACCTGTATGTAGTTCCATGTACTCAGATACGCACTGTTTACCATCTCCCTTATGCGGTCGAGCGAAGTGTTTATTCTTTCCATTACCGTCATCAGGTCCGATGTCGAACAGGCTGCCGCACCGGTCGCATACAGTATCAGGTCATAGACCGACTTGTACAGATCGTCACATTCGGCACTAATTTTTTTTATTGCCTCGTAGTTTATTGTCAGCAACCGGGTATCTGCAAGTTCGGGTTTGCCTCTCTTCAGTACGAGTTCATTGTACCGGTCAAGCATCTCACCATATCCGGACAGTCTTTCCGATACCTTGTCGTATGTTGAGTAGATGTTCAGTCCGAGCCTGAGCGACTGGTACATTATATCTATTATGTCAAAGGCCCTGGTGTATCTGTCAAGCTCGAAGTTCAGGTCTTTGTAGCCTTCCGTCTTTTCCTGGCTGTATTCATGCAGCAGCTGGTTCCCGTATTCCAGGGTGGCGCGTGTCATCAGCAGTGAGCGAACGCTCTTGTGGTCACTTATGTATGCCTCTATTGACGTGTAGTCAAATGCAAACTGGGCCTTCATCTCTTTTGGAAACGAAAGCATTATTGTCAGTAGCATGACTGCCAGCAGTTTGACCGACCGTTTATCCTTGTTCATCCTCATCATCATATTTGCCGTTATATCCGTTTGAGTGCATTTCTTCCGCAGCGTTATGCAGCCAGCGTTTTCTGCATTTTTCCGCTATGGTCTGTTTCTTCCCTTTATCCGTATTGATGTACGGAGCAATGTCTTTCAATACATCAATGATGCTCAGCTTGTAATGCATCATCTTCTTCAGTGAGACCAGGTCTGCATATATGTTCATCAGCCTTGTCTCTATCTGTCGGGCTATGGCCAGTCGGTCCGAGGCCCACAATAGGTGATACGTGTCATCTGTATTGTCTTCTTCTATGGGTTCGGACTTAATGTATTCGGTTGTGAATCTGCACGAAGGAAATTCATTGGCGAGTTCAGACAGTTTTGCATCCACAATCGCCTTTTTATCCCTTTCGTTCATGTCAGGATCAAGCTCTATGTTAGCGACTACCTGACTGTCCGAGTACGATGCCCCAAGCCCCCATGTTATTTTCAGTATGGCACGGTGTATCTTTATTCCGAGGAAATATTTCGGTTTTTTTGCTATAGAGAGTGTAGCCTTGAAGGTTATGGTACCGTTGATATTTGGGGTTGTGGCATATCTGTAATATGTATATCCGCTCCACCATCCGTCACCCTGCCACGTCAGCTTGTAGGACTGTCTCAGTTCCTCCATTATAGCCGGAATTCTGTAATGGTCATCCGTATTTTCCTCATTGTCGCTTTCTGCTTCCGATATGGCTGCCTCTATTTCGGCCAGGTCGGTATTCAGACTGTTTATTTCATTCCGCTTGCCCGCTATGGCGTTGGTGTTTGCTTCCATCTGTTCCCGGTAGGCTGGAATCTCCTCTTCCGCAGCCGAAGCTATCAGTCCGGCAAGCCTTCTGTTGTCTTCTTCCAGTGCCGCAATCTCATTTTCCAGAGCCTTTATTCTATTCCTGTACTCATTTGCGGCATTCTCCAGTTCCGACGTGTCAAGCAGGTCATCTTCGTCCAGCGATGTTACCATGGCACATTCTTTTGAGTGTGCGTTCAGCGAACTTCCGCATTTGCTACATTTGTACTGAGTGGCACCTTCGCCCAGATTTACATCGTCAGTACAGGTCATCGTGATTACCACATTTTCACATCCCTTCAGCTTTACTTCATCCGCAACCTCATAGTAGCTTTTAGGACCGTTCCTCAGCTGATATACTTTCCCGTCCTCGTTCTCGTTGAACTCGTTAAGCATATCCTGCATCTTCATCTTGAACGTATTCAGATCCATAGTATATGAGTCAAAATTTTCTTCATACACCACTTCACTCCTGCTCCACGATCTGGTAACAGTTATCTTATAAGCGTATGCCTTTTTTGTCTGCTTGTCTCCTTTCGATATCTTGTATGCCTGCAGGTACTTGCTCATTCTGTATGTGTTGCCGTCATTACGCGAATTCAGCTCATCTATCTTGCTTCTCGACCATCCGGCATATCTCTCCGAGTTCGACAGTATGGTTTCCAGTTGGGCCGAATTGGGGTAGAATCCCGGATCTGAAGTCTCGAATCTGACCCATTGGCCCCCGTTCAGGATACTGTTGTCATCCGTTGGCGGTATGTACTCGGCTACAGTCTCGCTTCCCCGGTCAGTCCATTCTATATACCATCTCTGGGTATAATACATATTGGCAGCTTCATTCACATAGTCGTCAATCCATCCGGTCAGATTATATGATGACAGACTGAACAGGTCGGCAGCTGTAGGGTCTTCACCGAGATAATTACGGAAGAGTCCTTCAATCTTGCCGTCACATTCTCCATAAATGTCATATACGTTTTTAGCCATCTGAGCCGCAGCAAGAGCCTTTTGGCCGAAAGTTCCGTCAAAGCTCGACTTGTCTGTGATGTCGGTCACCAGATTACCCAGACCTGCCGATGCCAGTTGAGTACCGAGATTATACAGCGTTCCGATATCACTTTTCAGGTTGTCCAGTGTCATGTTGGATGTCACACTGCCGAAATCGTCCATCAGGGTATTCCAGTCCACACCGCCGAACTCGGTCACTCTCATGAAGCTGTGCAGGGCAGGCGTTATCTCCAGAAACTGAACATCCGAGAAGGTAAGCGAACTGTTTGTCACTACCGTCTCGAATTGCTTGCAGAGCGATTTTACTTCCGAGCATATTTTTATCAGATATGAGCCCCAGTACAGAGACTTGTGCGGATATTTTACCAGATCACCGGCTACATCCCACATCATGGGTATCAGCTTTGCCGTTACAAGCCCGTACACCCTCCTGTAGTAATAGTTCTCCGTGTAGCTGTCCCATATCCCGAGATCTGTAAGTGATTTTCTCTCCAGGAATTTTGATGTGAATATTCCTGCTGCTGCCACTTCCGCTACACCGTACTTTGCAAGTATGTCTTTTACCTGCTCGTCATAGTATCCTTCAGCCACGGCAGCTGCAGCATATTCAGCAGACATGGCTGCAACAGTCTTGGTGTCATAGTTTACCTTCATGTATGTCTGTGCCATACATGCATATACCGAAAGATAAACGGCCGTTAATAATGTCAGGATTATTCTTTTCATCATTTCGCTTGTTTGTCTGTTATGTTATTCTTATTTCCCAAGGTTCAAGACATGTCCTGTCTTGTGTACCAGACGTGCAAACTCCAGAGAGTTGTCCACTCCGGACAGATTCCAGTCACGGCAATATGCGGTCAGCGCATCGTGGATATTGCATTGCAGTTCCTTTTTATACAGCTTCAATGCCTCTTTTTCTGCACGTTCGGTCGTATAGGTCATATAGCATTCTCTCGGTTCTTCAACCCCGAACACATCACCCACTGTTCCTCTGCGTATATACACTTCCCGGAAGTATGGACGTCCTTCCTTATTCTCCAGTCGGTTTATCGTAAATATTTTCTTCACCTCGATATCGGTCAGACCGAGTATGGCCTTAATCTCGTCATATCTTTCCTTGAACTTGGACTGGTCGAGCAGTATCACCACGTCCGAGTTATTGATTATGGCCTGCTTCACCACTGGCGAATCTACGATATCCTGTATCTCCTGTGTCACTACTCCCACGTTTGCCCAGTGCTTTCGTGCTGTCTTGAACAGGTATTGTATATACCCTGCCATCAGAGGCGATGCGATTGCTTTCCATGCTTCCTCTATTATCAGTGTCTTGCGCTTCTTCTTCAGGTACATTTTCTGCTGGAACACATCCATGATGATCAGCGTCACGAGCGGGAACAGTACCTCATGGTTCTTTATCGAATCGATTTCAAATACTATGAATGTCTCGTCAAACAGACTGCTGTCAAGTTCCTCGTTCAGCGTCTTTTCATAGTCACCACCACGGTAAAAGTCCTGCATCATGAATCTGAAAGACTTGAAATCAAAGTCAACCGAGTTTTCCCAGCAGATGTCAGGGATTCGTTGCGTCGCATATTCGTAGAAGCTGTTGAACGATAGAGTATCCACTTTCAGTCTCTTTCTTCTTTCTTCCACAGAATCCATGCGGCCCAGTATGTTGTCCATTATCCATCTTTCCTTCTCGGCCTTGTATATTTCCTCGGCGCTGAGTTCAAGGTCTTCTATCTTCAGCCCTTTACCGCTTCTTAAGACCTGTGCCAGTTCCGGAGATACATTACCCTGCCTTCCCGCTTCAAGCACGTCTTCCGGCAGTTCATTCATTCTGTCCTTCCATTCATATATCTCACATATGCGTTGCTGGTGTCTGGTCTCATCTTCGTTCTCATCCAGTTTTTTCCGCATGTCAGCTTGGATGTTTGATATTATCTCTCTTCTTGTCTCTTTCGAGTAGCCTTTGAAACCGTTGAAGTGTATATCATAATATTCACCTATCACCATGTTGATGATTCTCGCTTCCTGCTTCGTCACTTCTCCCTGCGCACCCTTCCATATCAATAGAATCATGTTTTTCAGGAACTCCAATTTTTCCACATTCAGCTCTTCCCTTCCGATTTTGAACGGATTCATTGTAATCGGACGTTCATTGGTGTAGGATATGTATTTACCTCCCAGATATTCACACAGTCCTTCATAAGAGTTACCTGTATCGACCATTACGATATCTGTGTTCTGCTCATAGAGTTGACGGACAACAGAGTTCATGTGGAACGATTTGCCCGAGCCCGAAGGACCGAGGCAGAAAAAGTTAGCATTATCGGTCAGTTTTTTCTTCCCTTCCTTCCCGGTTATGTCTATGGCCACCGGCACTCCCTGTCTGTCCGTATAGTACACTTTCAGAGGACTGTCCTCGCTTCTTTTCATATGCTCCTTGTACATCAGGCACATGGCAGCATCCGACAGCGTGAGAAACCTGTCATATTCCTCGTTCATTTCAAAGCAGTTGCCGGGAAATGAGTTCACGAACAGTTCCATCTGGTTGTAGCATCGCTTGGAGATATGTATTCCTATCTTGTTAAAGGCATTTTCAAGCTGGTTCGTAGGTTTTTGCATGTCGGTATCGGCCGGACAGCATACTATCATGTTGAAGTGTCCATACACGAGCATCTTGTTCTCTCTTGCTATGATATCCTGCACTTGCTTGATGTCTTCCACCGCTATCAGGTTCGACGGGTTAGGCATCGAGGCGTGTCTGTTTTTCTTCTTCTCCAGCGCAGCAAGCTCCTTTCTTTGGTTCGGGATATATATTATCTGATTGTACACCACAGTCGAAGCTCCCGGAATTTTCGTCACATGAGACATCAGGTCAACGGGCATTGTAGCGTTGTTTACGGTTATGTCCGTGTACGGTCTTACCAGTCTGGGCAGGCCGATGCTGTCCACATCTACCAGAGAGAATATCTTCATTTTCCTGTCACCCATACCGATATGATCTTCCCCAGCCTTGAAGTTGGTCAACGAAAAGTTTTTCTTGGCAAACTCCATAGCACAGATCCTGTCAACATACTCGGATGCTTCCTGCTTGTTCAGATACTTCGACTGTATCCCTCCGTCAGCCAGTATGTCCTTCACCTTACGAAGCTTGACCAGAAAGTCTCCCCATTTTTTCTCATCATATTGGTTGAACCTTCCTTTCTTCATCTCCTGTACAATTGTTATATAGGTCTGACACTCGGTATATGGCCTTCCTTCGAAATAATTAAAATATGATTCAGAGAGGTATTCACGGTTGTCCGACTCCTCTCCCTCGAATCCCTTACGTGTGAAAACGTCCTGTTTATGCAGGGCATACCCTTCACCAAGAGTTCTCACAACAGAAGTCAGCAGATTTGAAAATTCATAATAGGCCTCTATGTCTGCACAGTATTGTGTCACCGGGTTGTCAATCTTCAGAATGGCCGAATAGTCACCGCCTTTCGTGTACAGTATGCCGACATGTCTCTCGGTCTCCTCAATCGAGAAGTACAGTTCCTTGAAGAGCTTGTTCTTCTTGTTGCTGTTCCCGAATACTGACATTGACACTACTATTCCTATCAGCAGTGCTGTTATAAAAAGAATTACATATATTGTCATTGTCGGATGATTTTAAAATAGATAAAACATTCTCAGTCTGAGTCTTGTCTTTTTCGATACATTGCCGCTTGCCAGCCCTGTGTCAAAATCCATGATATAGTTCCTCCCTTCCGTGGATTCGCTAATGCTTGTATATACACCGCTTGGTCTGGAGAATCCTTCAGGCGAAAAAGTCTCACCTTTATACGGGTTCAGCATATAATACAGTTTGGCCAGTTCACCGAGCGAAGGGACGTAGGCTGCATCGGTCTTGTTGATGTATGCCCCAAGCTCATCCTTATCCCATTCTTTCTTTTGGGACTGTAGCTTCTGGCTGAGCAGACACCCGTCTGTGTAGCCGAGGGCACAGTCCGTTGGATATGCCATTGTGGGGGTATATACAATTCTCAGCTTCTCATCAATGGAGGTGGCTCTGGTCGGGTTGATATATCCTTCTGTTTTCTGCTTGTCAACAGAGGTAAACAGAATACCGCTTGTGTACTTTTCTTTCCCGAAGCAGATCAGACCGTCCATATCTTTCAGGGCCACCGCTTTTCCGTGTCTTCCGTCAGATTCTATCACTACTGCTACGGCATCTTTGCCATACACCATGCTTGTACTCCCGTCCGACAGAAGATAGTCTCCCTCAGCAATACTGTCAGTGCAGGCTGCCTTTTCAGTTTCTACACCGCGTTCGCCTTCTATCCAGCTCGATTTTATTCTCAGACCGTCATCTGCCAGTTCCATGTTCAGTTGTGTCATTTCTCCTCTTCCCAGTCTCGGAAGCGTTGTCTTAACGATATATTGCTCACCGTCTGCTTTAATGCCTATTTTCACATCTCCGGCATGGGGTGAAGGCGGTATCACAAAGTCAATATACTGATACCTGCTCATACGTTTGTCCATTGTCAGAGAGATCGGATTCCCGGCTCCTCTAAGGTTCAGCCATTTCCCGGTATAAGGCACATAATCTCCGGCCGTATATATGTTGCTCCCCGACAGACTGGTCTCAGACAGGATTTTTCTCATATCAGCACTTTCAATCCTGAGTCGCACCATCGAGGTGGAGTGCTGCAGGCCAATCTTGATTTTCATTTTCTCATCAGTGATTTCACGGCTTGTTTCGATACCATACAGCCAGGCATCAAAAGGTGCGTCCAGACTTATCGTGTCGCTGAGCTTCAGCTTTGCCGTATATGGCCAGCTAATTCTGAATATTGCCGCTGTGTCACCGGTATATATTGCCGAGTTCTCTGGCCTGTATGTGTTCCCCTCCTTCGAGCGGATAAACGGAATACCGTTGATGCTTTCGCTTTCCTCTTCCGTCGCTTCGTTTGATTCGGCAAACACTCCTATTCTCATTGGCATCTGCTCGCCTTTGGCTGTCACATCAAGTTCCACAGATTTTCTGCTTCTCTGCCATTTCTCCTTGACGCTTTCGTTGGCCGAGATTGCACGGAGCTTTCCTTCCTCATTCTCCTTTTGCACACAAGCCGTCACTGCCATTGCACATATTATCAGATATATAACTATTGCTTTCATTTTTCGGATTATATAAAAAAAGGCCCACACCCATCTGGGAATGAGCCTGTTGACGTTCACTATTCGGAAGTAATCCCGTTCATTGTTCTTCAGGACAATTTTGATTTATATTTTTTTTGAAGTAGCATAGACAAAGATTCCCTTGTCTATCCTCTTTGTGTGCAGTCCTCTTCTTTGTTTAAGGATTATCAGAAGGGCGCCGCTGCCCAGAGCAGTCACCAGTGTCGCCAGACCCGCGATAAATCCGAGCAGACAATAGGTGATAACGAATCCCACCAGCCCTATACCAGCGGTGGCGGCGGCCCAGTAAATGTACCTTCCTTGTATTCCCATGAACTCTAAAGGGCGCTGCAATCCCTTGAATATTGGATACTCGGGATATCCGCTTTCCTGTTTCTGTTCCGTATTCCCTCCTTTTTTATGTTGCCGAAATACCGAAGAAGAGAGGCAATGCCTGTGCAGCCGCGATCAGGAAGATACACGCACCGACGGTCATCATAATCTTCTTCTTGACATCTTGTTCTTCGTTGTTCATTGCAATGTACACGCTGATTGCACCTACTACTGCAACCACGCCCGCTATTGCATAACAGAGTTTCACAACGATTGGTACATACTTTACAATCTCAGTTGTAACTTGGGTAAGAGCATCCGTTCCTGCCGAATAGTCACCTGCACCGTTTTGGGCAAGCACTGTGATGACACCGAAAATCATCATCGTCACAAGCATCGTAGCTCTTCTGGACAAATTGTATTGTCTCAAAAAAGTTTCGATTTTTTCTTTCATCATCTTCTTAATTTTCGATTTTTGTTTTGAGTTAATTAATATATTTACTCTTCTGCAGTTGAGTCGTTTTTATATTATATATCCGAAGAATGCCGGGAATACGATTGTAGCCCCTACGAGATACATGCAGGCGCCTATGGTTGACATTATCTGCTTTGTCACGCCCTGTTCTCCGTTCATCATCTTCATATATATCATTGTGGCAGCTATCAGTACTACTATCGATGCAATGGCATATACCAGGAATAGCACATACAGCATCATGGTTACAACATAGTCATGCATCGAAGCCAGGGAGTTCGCCCCCCAACTGTAGTCCACTCCGCCACACCGGGCCATGCCTTGTTGTACCGTCAGAAGCAGCATCAGAATAGCTGTTATGTTCCTTTTGGTAGTAGCTTTCATCTTATATTGATAATTCTTTTATCTGAAGAGCGAACCTTCAACTCCCGATTCGGTTATCAGTCTTTCAAGTTCAGATTTAGAGAAGGTTACGTTTCCTTGTGGAGCGGTCGCCTCCATATTTTCTTCTGTCTGATCGATTTTCTTTTGTATTCTTTCTGATTTCTCTGACTGTTTCTCCTCTCTCGACGCGTCTTTGGACACCCCATCTCTTTCATTCTTTTTTTGTTCATTTCCTTCATCATCTCTTTTATCATCATTTTTCGGTTTATATGTTGTGCCCGTGACACTGTTGTTATCAGGACCTTTCCTCTGCCCACCGATAGTAAACCCTTCTGCAGACTCTTCAACACCCACTGTATCCACCTCTTGCTGCATCGAGGTCACTTCGTATTCATCATCACTGCCGGTACCTTTACCCTTTTGGGAGTGCAGGTCACGGGCTATCAACACTGTATAATAAATTATGTAGAGTGCAATTAGCACTATTGAAAAAATTCCGAATGGACTCATATTATTTTATTATTTATCTTTTGTTTCTTTATTCATCACTATCTGTGTGATATAGCTGAAGCAGGGTGTTACGCAGTTCAGCTCGTCATCAGTCTGATAGAGCGTGTTTCTTCGTTGCAGGCATACTCTCAGCGGAACTCTGGGCGAACGCAGTGCAACCTTGTCTATACTGGCATCCCAGGCATCCCATTTCAGTCTGTCCGATGCTCTTCCGATTTTGGTATTTACCATGTTGGGCACGAAAATGCACGTCCGTTTCAGGTCCGGGAATGAATTTCCGAGGTTCTTCAGCAGCGTGGCGTATTCACCGGTGGCCTGTATCGAATAGTCTTCATATTGGAACGGGATTATTACCACATCCGAATACAATACGATGTTCATGTTCAGTTCAGACAGCCCGGAACCGCTGGTATCGATGAGAGTATGAATCTTTTCCTGCTTCAGCCCCATGATGAATTCCCGTGCCTTGCCGATGTTCTTGTGCAGTGTAAACTCCTTGATTTCAAACTTGGGTTTATGCTGCTGGTCCGAACTTTCTTCCTGTACACGGAATTTCATAAGGGAGTGCTGGGGGTCAACATCAAGTACCTGAAGTCCGATACCCTGAGCTGACCAGAAGTTCGCCAACGACACACACAGACTTGACTTCCCTACCCCTCCCTTCTGATTTGAAAAAGTTACTATCATCTTTGTTTTATTTTCAGCAAAGAAAAAGATAATATTTCCAACAGAAAAGAAAAACCATGTTTTTATGTGTGATTTTAATAATATTTCAGTATATTCGAAAAATCATACTTTATATGAATAAATCATACTTTAAACCAGTTAGTTACAATAATTTATAATGAAATATAGGAGTTAATATATGAATATTGGATATGTTCATAAGTCCATAAATCATACATTTTGTATTACTTGTGAACACCTTCTTTTCATGAGAAAATTAAAAAATTACAGGAGGCATTCTGCTAAAATTAGTGGGTTGGATATACAGTCTCGACTCAATTGCTTAATTTTGCAGTTTGTTTCCGGAAGCCTGCCGCAGTCTTCCGTGATATCATGTCAGAAGGTTCACCTGTTATTGGGAATTACTTAATTTTTTAACTATATATTATCATGACAAAAGCAGAAATCATAAGCAGAATTTCAGAACAGACCGGTATAGACAAGCAGACAGCTCTGGCCGTAGTCGAGAGTTTCATGTCCGAAGTAAAGAAATCCCTTTCAGATAATGAACCGGTTTTTCTGCGTGGGTTCGGCAGCTTCATTCTCAAGCACCGTGCAGATAAAACCGCAAGAAATATTTCAGCCAACACAACGTTGATTGTGCCTGCCCATGACATCCCGGCCTTCAAACCGGCCAAGGAATTTGTTTCGGCTGTCAGCAAGTTGAAATAATGTCCTTTCCTTATTGCCACACCTACGGTATCTCATTCTGTCATTTTCCACAGGGTGAGATACCGTTTTTCTTTCCCTGTTGTAGAACGATTACTTGAGCATACCCTTTTTATCACCCGGCCGTTACCCCTAATACGCTCCGCTATTTGTCGTTCTCAAAGTATCTTATCTCCTACGAGAGTTATCATTTTATCCTTTGCAAATATACAATGTGCAGCATCCCGGTCAAGTACCGCCGTGCTATTTTGACTGTATTTCCCATCATGTTCCCATTTGTGAAAATGGATGCTGAAAAATACAGCGAAAATTCCTTGCTCTTATTTCTTATGCACATAGTCCTGGTTGCACGTCAAAATTGACACCCTCATAGGAGGCAAAAGCCTCAGATGTAAGGGAAGCTAAAATGAGTGTTAAACGTAAACAGGACTATTTATGAACTCACATGTTTTTCAGATTACCAAGAGTAGAATTTTCGAGCCGTTTCAACTCGATGCCAACGCTTTGACGACTTTTAATAACCGTTTTTTCGAATACTGTTACAACCTGAGTCAGGACGAACGATTGCGGGTCATCAGACAGTTTGTTAACGAATGTCTTCCTTCCGGAATGTTCACTTTAATTGGTACCGATGTTGTCAGATATAATGGCGGCTTTCGGGAGTGGTTCAAATGCTGGACTGAGAAACTGCATGAATTGAGTGCCAACATTGCTCCCGATACGGTCAAAGGATATTTCGGTTCCTCATATAACAGACTGAAGGAGTTCATTGAAAATCCCCTCGAAATGCCGGTTAAGTTCTATTTGTGCGAAGACGGAGAGAACAGGTATTGCGACAATGCAGCCGATTTCATGCGCTCCATTTCGGAACTCCGTGAAAGTGACTACCTGTATATCGGTGCGGTACTTGGCTATTATGTTTGACCTAATTTGTTTATATATGGATAAAGAAACTAAAATCGACATGCTCCTGTCATTACTCGCCAAAGTCATGTATCAGGATTCACTTCCGGCTGCATCCTCAGACCCGACGGTTGTTTTCCTCTCGTCTTCAGAAGTACAGCTTATTGAAAGTAGCGGTTGTATTCCTGTTAACAAGTATTACGATTCTGTTCCTCTGTACGAACTTATTCGCAAGGTCATTGACTACCTGTATGAGGATGAGGAGAAACATTGGTATGAAACCATATTGAGTTCCTCTGACGTCACTGAAGATAATATGGACTATAATCCCGATTTGTGCCCCGAACAAATTTTCCATTCTATACGCAAACTTAAGGAACTGATTTCCCTTAGTTAACACGATACGGTATCCGGTCAGCCGAGTGACTGGATACCTTGTGTTGCCCTATCCCTTTTTACCTGTCTTTCCCCTATTCTATTTGCCTTTTCCCTGTTCTATCCTGTCATAGTCTGCTATGCTTCTACTCATGGTGTGTTACTTTTTTCCTATGCAAAGGTACTATGTGCCGTATCACAGCCAAGTACCGCTACGCTATTAGGTCAGTATTTTTCGTCTTTTATCCATTTTAAGAATGGATGCCGCAAAATACAGTCCAAATTCCTTGTCCTCGATCCTGAAGCACATCGTCTTGATTGCACGTCAAAAATGACACTTCCATGAGAAGCACCGGCTTTATATGGTAGGGAATTTGAATTTTAATGTTTAACATAAATACTTTTAATTATGCACTCTACAATTTACCAGATTACAAGAGAGAAAGTTTCAAACGAAAACTACATTGGCCAAAACTCACTTGACCAGGGCGACGGCTATCCCATCGATTATTGCTCAGAGGTTTCACCTGAAGAACGCTCCAAAAGGATTAAATCTCTTGTTTCCTCTGTCCTTCCCAAAGGCATGTTTACATTAATGGATGATGATACTATCCGGTACGAAGGAGGTATTGATACTTGGAAAGAGACTTGGGTGAACGCTATTCGTGAAAAGGCTAAACTTGTCACAGTGGATAATATCATCGAGTGGACTGGTGGAACAGAACAGCTTACCAAGGAGCTTACCAACCCTCTTCATACCGAAGCCTTGTTTTATATATATGAGGCCGGAGCAAGCCTTACCCCCGACAAGTCAGACGAGTTCATGCGTATGGTTGCAGCTCTTTCCAAAGGTGATTGCCTTTATATCGGCGGCGTACTCGACTATCGTTTCTGAAATCCTTTACACAAGTAATATATTCCTCACAATTTAATGTTTCTAAGCTATGTACGAGATTAGACAGAATGGCCAATGCGTTTTGCAGAGCAAAGATGAGCACAGCATTCCTATGTTTTTCAACAATCTCACCGGTGTCAATATCAAAGGCTCCGACTATAAGATGTATATACGTCATGTCGCACGTGAGCAGATGGGCTTCATTCCCGGACAAATCAGCCTTTTCAAGGATGGTGTAGAAATACGCACCGGGACAATACCTGACTATTGACTTGCCAGGCTCTTGGAAAGAAATCTCTTTCTGGGGGCCATTCACTACCCTCTATCCCTCTTGTAGTTTCAGTTTCAGTCCTTTTATATCTATCTGTTTCAGCCAACAATCGGAGTATGCTGATTTTTTCTGCAAAGTTGGCAACATACCACTTGTTCGTTCAAGAACCGCACGGCTATCATTTCGGACAATCTTCCTTCTGCGGGCAGAAGAGTATTCTCCGATGATTTCTTTCCGAACAGGCATGTCGCATTATAGGCAGCAAAATTCAGGCTCACTCCTATAGTGTCAGCTATAGCAGGGAAAATGAACAATATCATTATTAATACATAAAGCAGTAAAAAATATGAAACAGGTATCTCTCACACTTTACACATTTGACGAACTCACACCCGAAGTTCAGAACAAGGTTATCGACCGCGAACGCTTCAATATTATGGACAGGCAGATGGAAATCAGCAACTCTTCTTTCCGAAAGACATTGGCCAAGTTTGAACAGCTTTTCTCGACCAGTGTCTTCAACTGGGAAGTTGATTATTGTGGTTTTACCTACAGATACAAGATTAATGAGATTGATGCGTATTGTTTTGATTATGTCCGGAAAGATGGCGAAGAGGTCTTTGGCGAATTTCCGCTTGAAGAACTCAGAGGCAAGCTGTTAAGGCGATATATTAACAATAATATCATACCTTGTCTGTTTACCCGCAAGTTTTATTGGAACGGCAGAAGCAGAAGCCGCCATTCCCGTATCATCAGGAATTGTGTTTGTCCGCTTACTGGCGACGTGACGGATACCTGTATTCTCAAACCGTTTATCGAATTTTTGTCGTCCCACGATTTCAAGACAACTTATTCCCAGCTAATAGACCAATGTATCGGCTCGATGTTCAGTGCATGGCATGAGGAGTTTCAGCTATGGGCGGACGACGACAACTCTGTCCGTGGTGTGCTGATGGATGACCTTGATACCTTGTATTATTCCGATGGGACAGTCTATTCGGGCCCGCTTGAATTGGCTGTTTAGTCAATCTTGCTTCAGGCATTCGGCTTGTTGGTTTTCTCATAGGCCGGATGCCACAACTGTTCAACCTATTATAATCATTCTTCGTATGACTAATCTTTTTATATTGAAGCCAGAAGGCAAGGCTACGAATTCACGCCGTCTGAGGGTGTTTTATGGATGGTCCAAACTGAATAGCGTGCGCAAGCGTAAGGCCATATCTGTTATATTTGAGAATGCACGCCAGTCGGAGGCGCGAAGTCTCAACTTCATATCCCGTATGCAGGAGACGGTTTATATACGTTATCAGACCGAATCTGAAGCACTCGACGGATTCCATTGTAACCGTATGTTTACGGAGTATTCAGTTTTTATGGACTCCAAGTCCGTCAACGGATCACTTGATGCAGCTTTGAAAGAGAACATGATTGCAGACAGCAAGAACCTTACTCAGCCGGAACTCGATGCTATCAGCGACAAGCTGCATCATTCATACCGTTCAGTTTACAAGTGACGGAGGCCGGAATTGCCGCAATTGCCAAAAATGCCATTGACAGAGACAGTTCTATCATTCTTTCATACTAGCAAGGTATTTTGCCGGTAATGCCGGAAATGTCAGCACCATTAAAAAAGATCTTACACTCCACAGTTCATCTTTTTTAGTGGTGTTTTTTATTCATTGACAAAATCAGATTTGCTGAAAATCATACTTCCGAAGTATGATAATTTAATCTATTTTAAATCTTCTACTCCCCTTTTATCCTTCTGCCACCCGTCTCGATTATTATAACTAACTTTAGGCATTCAACACTAATATTCACCGTTATGTTCAGTTCAAAAAACCGTAATCTGGTTATTTATTGGGGATTGCCGCAGATTCCATTTATATCTGTCGCGTTACTTGCCGCACTTGCTGTAGGTGCTGATTTCAGGCACGACACTTTTGTCAGAGTCACTGTTTTCTTTCTGGTATGGTTCTTTATCAATATCTCCTACTACCTTTGCCAGTCCATATTGTACACTGTCCTTACTTCGCTGTTGTACAAGCCTCATTCTTCTGATACTTCACATCACTGTACTCATGTCACCGATGAGCAACAAGCGGTTGGCCATACCGACAAGGACGGGCTATACGATTGTTTGTCAGCATACACAGTCCGCAAGATGTCGGCTTATCTTGATCAGGACAATTTGCACATCCTTCTGGAGGATATACGCCTTTATACCTTGTCACCGTTTCCGGAACAGGTCGTGCCGGTGCGTACAAAAGTGCCCGTTCATCCGCGAGACCTCAAACACTATATTTGGAATATAGGTATCCGGCTCGATTACTCCGGTATCAGCAAGGCAACATTCGTCAAGCAAGTGTTTGCTGAAGAACTCCGCAACCAGTCACTCGAGACTATTCTCCGTACACTCCGTCAGGACGGCAAATGCCTAATCGAGCTTGATCATCCCAAACCGGGAAGTTTCCGCTTCTCCGATGACGGATAGCAGGCCATCAGTATCGCTGACATTTGTGGCATTTGTGGCATTTTGAATAGAAATTTTCTCATTGTCAATTATGAGTTCTACAACAGATTACTTATCTGACAAATTTCATTAAATACTTAATACCTAAAAAGTTTCATATCGTGCTGAATGTAACAATAAGGCCTTGGGTGAAGACGGTATCATAAACCTATATATTACATTTCTTCAGTCAAGAATCGATGACACTGCAGAAAAATGCTTAACCCATGTTATACAAAACCATTCAAAAGTTATCCAAGCAAACAAACGTTCTCAGAAGGATTTGAACAAAACCTAAATATAGTATAGTTCATTTCCAAATTGCATTGGGCAATGTATTACGAAGAACAACATAAATGATTCCACAAAAATAAAGTTTACTGATAAATAACCTAAAACAATTCTCTCTATATATAAAGGTATACCTATAGGTAACAAACATGACTATAAAAGCCTTACAGGGAGATTATTATATTGAGAAGTTTTTAACGTTATTCAAAGCTTAACGACTATAATAATATGTGTATATAGAAATATATTCTCCTTAAAAGATTAACCAATATGTTCTAACGGTTAAATTTCAATCAAAAAAATAACATAAACTCCTACTAGCGGATTCGCCTGCTATATATTTGTACTGTGATTAACAAATAATTTATTAACCAATTAAAAACATTCAAACATGAAACCAGAAGAAATCAAACAAAACGAAGGCGTGAAAGATGAAAATCTAACAGAACAAGAAAAAGAGCAGTTAGAGGGAGGTGTTAATACTGAAGATTTAACTTCAAACACCCAGAATCCGGATATAAATTGTATTAATTGTCACGGATGCTAATTTAACAAATTTTACTAAGTAATTTAATCACGGGAAGGAAAATTATCCTTCCCTTTTTTCTAGAAATATGAAAGACAGTATATACAATATATTTTTTGAATATAATAATAAAATAATTGGTTTTAATACACTTTATAATACTTGTCTTAGTATATCACCAAACGTGTATGAATTATTGAAAGAGAAATTTAATCTTAACTTAAGCAAAGCAGCATCACATAGTAAAAAAATAGATAATATTTTACAAGAAAATAAATTCATTATAGACGAAAATACAGATGAACATTTTATCATCAATGATATATTAAGACAAAACATTGGAGACAAATCCCAATTATATATTATTATAAATCCAACTTTAAATTGTAATTTCAAATGTTGGTATTGTTATGAAACACACGAAAGAAATAGTAAAATATCTTTTGAAACAGTTCAAAGTATCAAAAAATACATTCAAAATGAATTGAATACAAACTGTCAATTAAAAAGTATTAGAATTGACTGGTTTGGAGGAGAACCCCTTATATATAAAGAAATAGTATATTCATTACTATCAGACTTGCATGAAATATCAAAAAAATACGATATAAATATAGTCTCAAATTTCACAACAAATGGCTATCTCATTACTGAAGGTTTTTTAAAATTCTGCCAGGAACATTATGTAAAAAGATTTCAAATAACATTAGACGGTAATAAAGATAGCCATAATAAAGTAAAATTTTTGAGAGGCAATCATAATACATATGATCAAATACTGCAAAATATTAAATTATGCCTACGAATGGGATTTGAAGTTACTGTTAGGTATAATGTATCTCTAAAGACAGAAATTTCCTATCAAAATATAATTTCAGATTTTAACGATTTAACTAACAATGAGATTCAAAATCTTAGATTCTCAATTCATGCCGTTTGGCAAGATTCTGATAAACAAGATGTATTAGCTAAAACTGATGAGATAGTTCACAAACTTAGAGAAAATAACTATAAATGTTTAACACCATTCTCATGCTCCAATACAATATTCCATCCATGCTACGCAGATAAAGAAAATCAATTTGTAGTAAATTATGATGCTCGTATATTTAAATGTACAGCTAGAAATTTTTCTACTTCTCCTCATGAAGGAACTCTTTTAAAAAATGGAACAATAAAATGGATAAATAAAATCACTGATAAAAATAATAAATATATCTCGGAAAGCACAAAATGCTTGTCTTGCCCAATTCTACCAATATGTAACAAAGGCTGTTTTCAAAAACGGAAAGAAGTAAATGCTGATTATTGTTTTCATGACACGACTTCAAAAAAATTAGAATATGCAAAAAAAATCTTTTTGGAGAAATTTTATTGGAGTCATCAATAATTAAAGAATCACATTTTTTATCCCCCCTCCTATAAAAACCTAGTGAGGGGGGACACTTATAATATCATTAACTACATAGCAATACCTGTTTCGCGGTCCACATTATTTGTAATCTTACCTTCTGCATTGTGTTTCTTACCCACACTGAAATCCCATGATAGAGAGAGCAGGAACATATTTCCGTTATCTTTTATAAAAGACCAGGTTTCCTTACGAACTTCATTGCTCAGCAACTTGGTTCCACCGCTCCATCCCTTCGGTTGGAAAGGGAAAAGCATACCGGCACCCACATTGAAGTTTTTGATTTTGTACAAGCACTGAAACATACAGTTCTTTTCTCCGTAACTGATAGTCTCACCATATAAAGTATTGTATCGGCTGCTGACTACCGCATTAGCAGAGAACTTCTTGTAAGAGAATGACAGATTACCGCCACCATACCATGCGTTGAAGTTATGCGTATAGGAGTTTCCCTTTGATTCGTATCTGTTCACACCACCATAGAGACTGAGTGAAAGCATATCAGGTATAATGTTCACATTGGCATAGAGTTGTCCGTTCAGTCTTGAAAAGCGGTTCTGGTTATCTACGCCATATTCAAAAATATAGCTGCCGTCCGGCTGCAACACCATATTTACCTCTTCCATGATCGGATTCTTGCTGAAATAATAGCCACCTTTCAGTTGTAAGTCAACCCATTTATTACCCCATGAAAGCTGAAGTGTGTTACTGTAAGAACGATACGGCTTCAGATTGGGGTTACCACGGTTTACCTCTATATCCGTAAGCTGCTGCCGGATGTCGCTGAGTGATGACAAAGACGGCACATTAGGAGTGCTGGAAAATACGTATTTAAGGGTAGCTCCCTCAAATGGTTTGTAGGACAATGAAGCAGAAGGACGGAACATATAAAATGAATAACCTTTTCCAGATTCATCATAGCTTTGTCTTGAAAGACCAACACCCAACAGGTAGCTTAATTTCTTCCATTTACCGTTTACCTGCACATAACCGTACAAGTCGGAGCTGTGCATTTCATCTGTCTGGTTTACATCACCCATATACTTATTGTTCGTATAAGCCAGCGTATATTTCAATCCTCCGCTTAAAGCCACGTTTTTGAAGTTTTTCTTGTAAATACCTTCTCCAATCAGGGAGTATCTTTTACCATCCGTACTGTAGATATATTCAGAATACGGAGTACCACCTTCAGTAAGCGATTCATTGTAATTACGTTCATAATCGGAACTGATATAAGTACCTACCATATTCAAAACCAGTTCCTGATCTTTAGGCAGCAGAACTTTTCCATACAAGTCCAAAGAAGGTGAATTGGAATTGTTGATTTTCTTTGTAAAACTATAGATGTCGTTTTTACCTTCTTCCTGGATAATCTGGCCATAATCATTATGCGGCGAGCGGAAAAGATTGTCTGTGAAAGAAGCATTGAAAACATATTTCTCCGGCTTGGTCAGATTATAATTCAGTTCCAGGTAATGGTCGGCATAGTTGAAAGGAGTAGTTATACCTTTCAGGTAACGGTCACGGTTTCCATCCGGAAGGCTGAAAGTCTGATCCTCATTCACAAAACGGTCATTATAGTCGCGATAGCTCACATAGTAGTTGAAACCAAATTCTGACAACTTATGATTAGCTTTTATATACACATTGTCATTACCGAAACCAGTTGTTACGGCATTGGTCAGATTGAATCCTCCCGCTACGCCCGATTCCCTGCGCTTCACCACATAATTGATTACGGCTTCCACATCTGTATTGGCATATCGCATATCCGGATTATCAATGTATTCCACCCTCAGCACTTCGTCGGGACGTAATGCCTGAACCTGTGCGGTAGATGCCTCAATATCGTTAATTCTCAGCTGTACGCTTCCGCCGCTTACCGTGGAGATACTTCTCTCAATGCTGTTTACCTTCAGCCCAGGAAGCTGCATATGGCTCAGCAATTCATATCCTGATGTAGCTGCTTTAATTTGTCTGGAAGAAGGAATCACAATCTGACGGTCTATTTTTTCCATCACATTACTGCCTGTTACGGTTACACCCTGTAAAGAAACGGCATCCTGAACCAACCGGATATCCCCTAAGTTTATTTTCCGATCCAGATTTTCCAGTAATATAGATTGGGGCTGATAGCCTATATACGATACTTGCAAAAGATAACTACGTGCAGACAAATCCTTCAGGACAAAGTTTCCTTTGTCATCTGAAGTTGCTCCGCTCACAAATGCCGAATCCGGCAGCGAGAGCAGCACCACATTGGCGTAAGGCAACGGCTGGCTGTTCTCGTCAATAAGTTTTCCGCTTACGGTCTGTGCTGTACTATTGACTATACATAACAAACTAGCTAAAAGCACTAAAAAAAATCTAGTCATAATTACAAAAAATATTTTAATTAAACATTTAAATGAATTCTTTATACTAACTAATAAAGATAAAGCTATTTCTTTATTTGCAATAAGCATTTATTATAATATTCATGTATAAAAGTTGCAATATCAATATCTGGATGATGATTTATAAGAGGACAAACTTTTAACCCTTTTGTTTTAAAATCAAACCACTTGGAAAAACAGGGTCCTCCACATATCGCCAAATAACTACACTTTAAACAAACACTATTATCAAAGAATGCTCTTTTACCAATATCTTTATATTCTTTCTTTGTCCATCTAATAATACCATCCTCCCCCAAAAAACCTAAAGAATTTTCAGGTTTATAATCATTTGCAGTACAACGATAAATCCTCCCATCATAATTTATATTTATATAATTTGTTATATCAGAATAACAGACTATACCTTTAAATATATTGAAATTTACCTCAGCAGAAATAGCAAAACCTTCATTACGCAATTTCATAAAATTCCTCTTTAAGGATTCTTTAACATTATCATCATTACATTCTTTATCGTAAGTTTGCCAAATACGCTGAAACTGTATCACAAAATTAGAACGTACATTTTTAGGAATACAATTTAGTATTTGACTATAATCATAAAGAATACTTTTAGTATCATAATTGATTCTTAATAATATTTTCATTGAATCTATAGAGGCTAAATCTATGCAATTCCCTATTATTCGATCAAACGATGATAAACCTTTTTGATTTCTAATCTTATCATGATTCTTTTTATCACCATCTAATGTTATTTGAAAATCATTTAAACCGATTTCGGAACATTTTCGTATAACATCTTTTGTTAAAAGAAAGCCATTAGTTGTAATTGAATTTGAAAACATCACATTATAATATTGTGCCAATCTTTGTATATATAAAGATATTGGATAAACTATCTCATTAAAATACAAAAGAGGCTCTCCCCCAAACCATGACAATACAAAATGTTTTATTTTTTTCTCTTCAAAAATTCTTTTAACGAATAATTTAATTCCATCAACAATATTATCTTGCATACGTCCTTTAACATGCTTTTCATAGCAATACCAACATCTAAAATTACAATCTTGTGTAGGGTTAAGTTTCAAATGCCAAATTTCCTGATTATTTACACGAGAATTGATTGATTTCAAATATTCTATTTCATCATCAATACTACTAATTAGAAAATGCATTTGTGATAATTTAAATGTTAGCAAAGGATACTTTTCTTGAATTGTTTTATCACTCATTAAACGTTTAAGAAAGTTAAACTCATCTTTGCTTACTTTAAAGATTTTCCCTGTTACACCATTTAAGCATAAAAGACTATCACCAAATTCAGTATAATAATTATAACTACTTTCTATCATAAGACCTACAGATTAAACTAAAGGCAGAAATATGCAAATAAAAAGAACATTACTTGCATACTTCTGCCAAATAGAAAATTACAAAATCTATAAATTCATATTACTGTATAGTATAACTTATCTAAATAAATCAAATAAATTAGAAAATAATTGATACAACCGAATATGAATTTATACCCTATCATTTCCATAATTAGAGAATAGTATTTTCTTGTAATTCTTTTTGCGAAGGAGTACAGCCATTACAATTCCCATTTGAATGACAAGCAATATTTCCACCCCCTTCTGTATTTTCAAGTTCATTATCCTCTAAAGCCTCTTCCATTTTTTGTTCCAATGAACCTGCAAATTCTTCATCTTTCTTTTGATTTTCAATCTTATCTTCCATAAACCTAAATAGTTAAAAGTTAATAATTACCCTATAATATGTGAATTGTTTATTTTTATATAGCAAATGTATTTATACATAATCCACTAGTAGGAGTTTCAAAATTATTTTTTTTAATATCCTATATAATTTTTCATTTCATCTGCATACTCACATCGTGGATCTGGAAAATCATAATTTTCTATACCATATGCTTTCAATATATCAGACCAACATCTGTTATTTGATTCAAAACATTCTTTTCGCAATTCACATCGGGAACACGTACTCACTGGTCTTATATCATTCCAGATATTCTTTGCAAGATAAGTAGCACGTTCTGATTTCCAAACAGAACTTATCTTATCCCTACTTACATCTCCTATGATAAAGAAAGGATGCCAGTACAATTGTTCGCAAATCGTAACTTTACCGTCTGGTAATATGAATAGGTTTGTGTTTAGAGCTGGGCATTTACTGTCCTTAAAATTCTTTGCGCCACCTTTTTCAAAATAATATTTTCTATCTACAACCTTTTTATCATATATAATATTAAAATCCGACTGCTTTGAGATTTCATCAAGATATGCACTTAGTGTCCTCAGTATTTCAGAATCAGGTTTTAGAGATTGAAAGTTCTCTACTTTCGGATACAAGGAATCATGTACAGGCACTATGCTCCATGTCACAATATTTTTCAGTCCAGTGAGAAAGTTATACAGTTCCATCAGTATATCAATATTGGCATTGTAAGTCGTAAGTACTGTCGCAATCTGATATTTTAAACCAGATTCATCCAACAGAATAAGGCCCCTCTTCACTGCTTCCAAATATTCTTCAGAAACCTTCAGGGTAGATTCAATTACCTTAGCATCCAAAGTATCAAGAGAAATTTGTATTATTCCTTTATACCCAATCTGCTGTAGAGTTCCTATTATATCCTTTGTCAAGGGCATTTTCGTAGATAGATACTCCGCTTCGACATGGCAGTCTATTGTTTTTTTTAGAATCTGTGCCCAGTCCGGGTGTAGAAAGACTTCCCCACCAATCATATTTACACACTTCATCTTCAATTTTCCGGCTTCCTCAATAAGTTCGCATATACGCTTGGTAGATAGTTGTGTACCGGACCTGCTTTTTTTGTCTGCATAACAATAGCAGCAGTCTGTCACACATCTATTAGTAAGCATCAATGTTATTGACAAGGGAGCTTCATATAGTCTGCGCTCTGAAAGATCAAGATTATCACAAACAAAATTTTCGGGTTGAAGATTAAGATAAATACTCTCTTCCGAAGCTCTTATCAATACATTTCTTGGAAAAACTATCTCCTGACCATGCCATCTTGTGCTTAGCAACTCCTTATTTTCTATGAATGGCATAATGTAATGTTCCATTTCATTATGTTGACAATGAAAATAGTTGTTCAATAGTTTTATATTCTCCTCCAGACTTCTTTCAAACGTAAAGAAACTAAGCATCAATGCTTGTAATGGATGTATGAAACTATACCAGTTACTTGAACTGTTTGCATCTGTTCTATTTTTAGAGAACATAACAATACGCCGTGTATCATTGCGCAGATGATAATGCGGATTTAATATGTATATTTCATTTCGTTCCATTTTCTTTTCTTATTATTACATGCCCACGTAAGCAACCCAACCCACAGGTCTCCTCCAAATGCTCATGATTTTCATCCGTATTGACGCCACCTTGTACCCCAAACAGTTCATCAAGTTCCAATACTTCATCTTCATGTTCATTCGAATACTTATTTTCTTCTTTCACTTTATTCTTCTTACATTCAGAAATTGATTTCTTTTCCATAAATTAATTATTTAAGCAGTTGATAAATTGGTCCGAATATTCTACTCAATATACTACGGCTAGATGTGATTATTTCCGCCTGTCCTGCTAATCCGACTTCATAGTCAACTTCGTATTTCGAAGTTGTATGCATGCCTTTAGGCAACTCCACCTCCACAGCATAGTTTTTACTTGATGGGACATATGTTACTGAGCTTATTTCTCCTACCAGATAACCATATGTATGCGACGGATACTTCGATAACTCAATGTTTACCTTATCACCTACAGCAATGTCTGCAATCTGATGCTGCGTCAGTTTTATATGTCCCTTGGGATGACCTTTATATTCCGACACCACCGAACAGATTGTATCACCTACCGATACACGATTGTTTATACTCCAGCCTGTCCCTAATAGGACTATTCCATCGTTAGCACTCTTTATCAAATACCTGTTTTCCCACGACTTCAGACTGTTTACCATCCTTTCGTATGCAAGTTCAAGCAATCTCCTATTTTGGGCTGTCTCCAGTTTATGTTCGAGATCCATTTCAAACAGGTTTCTTTTTACATTCAGGATTGCAAGCTCATTCTTCACCGAGTCCTTCAATAGTATTTTTATTTCTTGTTCCAGATAGTTTCTTCTCTGATTATATGCATTATACTCGCTGGCAAATACATTGGCACGTACAGCTTCTGTGAATTGTTCGTATGAGGAAGACATCTCTCCCATTATCAAGTCAAATGGATAGTTATCCAGATACGAAGGATCATCCGTCCTGTAGAACCATTCTACCCGTGTCAATACATCACAGAATTTTTTTACATCATCAAGCGATGCTGTATTACGTATTATGCCAAGAGTGTCATTCCTCTTTACCCTTGCTCCGTCTGGTACAAAGAATTCACCTATTATCCCATCCTCGTTGGCTGTTATCCATTCTGTCTTCGAATAGTCGTCTATGGTTATGCCTGTCTCTACGACATCAGGATACTTGAATATATAACTGCCAGCCAGCAGTACTGCTATCAGGCTATACACTATATAGCTGCCTGTATGTATCAGCCAGTTCGGCATATCACCGAGCATATCACTCGAACTCTCTCTCGAATATAGTTCTATGTTCTCACCTTCCTGTTGTTTCTTTTCATCTGTATCTTCTTTTTTCATATGGATTTACGCATTAAGTTCCAACTGATTCTTTACCAGCCTATAGTAGTCTCCTTGTCTTGATATCAGTGATTCATGATTTCCTCTCTCGGTTATTACACCATCTTTCAGTACTACTATCTGGTCAGCATTTCTCACCGTACTAAGACGGTGCGCTACTACGACCACTGTCTTGTCCTCAAAGAACTGGTTCAGATTCTCCTGTATTGCTTTTTCATTATCAGTATCCAAAGCATTTGTAGCTTCATCAAAGAACAGGTAATCCGGATCTCTGTATATTGCCCTGGCAATCAGAATACGTTGCTTCTGGCCTTGGCTTAAGCCTTGCCCCGTACTTCCGATTCTGGTGTTATATCTCAAAGGGAGCGATTCTATGAAATCTTTTATATTTGCCATCTTTACAGCATACAATAGTCTTTCCCGGTCAATAACATCTGCATCCGGTGCTATATTATTGGCAATGGTATCGCTGAATATGAATCCTTCCTGCATCACAACTCCACAGTGTTTGCGCCATTCTTTGAAACTGATTCTTTGTAGGGGCGTCTCACCAACCATTACACTTCCTTCCGTAGGTGGATAGAATCCTAACATCAGCTTTATCAGAGTCGTCTTTCCACTACCGCTCAGTCCTACTATTGCCGTTGTTTTTCCTGCTGGAATATCCAGATCAATACCCTTTATTATGCGCTTCGATTTCTCCGAACCATAGGTAAACTGCAGTCCTCTCAATGAGATGGAATCTTTTCCTGAGACTTGATTCACGGTCTCCATCGAGTCAGACTCTTCATTCTCCTTCCCGTGTATCTCTCCAAGCCTTTCAAGGCTCAGCGTTGCATCCTGCGACTGTTGCATGAAATATACAAACTGTTCTACAGGACCTTGCATCTGACCGATAATGTATTGTATGGAGAGCATAATGCCAAGTGTTATATCTCCGTTCAATACAGCTGTAGCAGACATTACTGTTATCAGTATATTCTTTACCTCGTTGATCAGTACAGCACCGACCTGCTGCCATTGCCCGAGATTCAGCGATCGAAGGTTTATTCTAAACAACGATGCCTGTATATTCTCCCATTCCCATCGTTTCTGCCGTTCACACCCAAGCAGTTTTATGTCCTGCATTCCATACACAAGTTGCATCAGATTATCCTGATTCAGGGCCATTTGCTCAAAGTTTTTTCTGTTCAGGTCTGCACGTTTCTTCATGAAGAGTTTTACCCATCCTATGTAGAACACGCTGAATGCCAGGAATACAAGGAATATTTTCCAGCTGTATATAGCCAGCACAATACCGAAAATGGTTATAGTCAGAACAGAGAACAAGATATTCAATACCGATTGTGTCAGAAAAGCTTCTATGGTCCTATGATCTTCTATACGCCTTATCAGGTCACCGGCAAGCTTACTGTCGAAGAAACGCATCGGAAGTTTCATCAGTTTTACCAGAAAATCGGATATCAGAGCTACATTGACTCTTGTACTTATATGTAGCAGTATGCATCGCCTTATTACCTCTATCAGTGTCCTGCTGAATACAAGCATCAGCTGTGCTACCAGTATCAGCTGTATGAAGTTCATATTCCTGTGTCCGATACCCTGATCAACTATAGTCTGTGTCAGGAATGGAAATATAAGCTGCAGGATACTACCTCCAAGTATACCAAGGAACAGTTGCACTATCATTTTCTTGTATGGCCGCACATAGCGGAGCAGATACCATAGCGACAGTTTCTCATATCTTATCGGCTCTGTTTCATAGAATTGCGGCGTTGTTTCAACCAGCATTGCAATGCCTTTTTCTACACCTCCTTGGCGTGTGCTTATCCAGCATTTTTTCAGTTCTTCTTCCTCATACTTCAGCAGGCCATAGGCCGGATCGGCTATATGGAAATATGTTTTCCCTTTCGACTTCTCTACCCTGTATAGTACTACAAAGTGCATTTGGTTCCAATGCAGAATACATGGCAGCTTAGACTGCTGCTTCAGTTTGTCTATAGTCGTACGTATACCGGTTGTACGCAATCCTATGCTCTCTGCCGCTTCACTTATTCCCAGTAGATTTACTCCTGTACGCTGTATATAGGAATTTTCGCGAAGCTGTTGCACGGAAAATTTCTTTCCGTAATATCTCGCTATCATACGTAGGCAGGTAGGACCACAGTCCATACCGTCAAGCTGTCTGTAGAATGGAAATTTCATATCTCTTGTTTTTTACACAAATATCCATTCTTCCAATCCGCTCGTAGGATTTTCTATACAAAAAAAGCATGATAATTATTCAATTACCACGCTTTTCTAGTCTTCGTATACTATTTCTTATGAAATAATGTAGTTTCCAATACCGAGAACAAGTCTTCACCGTCATAATAATAAGTTTGCCTGTATTTATCATACGAGATATCCACTTTCAGGTCATATCTGAAATAGTTAAGATATTTGCCCAGCTGCGATTTAGACAATCCTACCTTTTCAGCAAATTCTTCTGGTGTGCCGGTTCCTTGCCTGTATATCTGATTATGAATGGCACAGAGCTTTTCAAATGATATCACTCTCATGGCATTCATTTTTCAAATTTACTATACACCCAATCATTAGGATCAGGACTAGTTAATATTATAGTATAGATTCCATTATCAGGCAAATCTGAAACTGAAATTATAATTTGGGCAGAATTCTCCTTTGACACACTACCTTTAATCAGAACATCTCCAGAATTATCTGTGATTTGATAATCAATTGGTCTGTCAGGATTATCATTATGAACAATAATAATATCATCACAATAATCTGAATAGAAAGGCAACTCTTGGTATAAACTTAATACCACTGGATTTTTACTCCATATACCACCCCAATCAGAAACTTTTGATAAAGAAAAAACATTATTGCTAGATAAAAATAATACAAATAATAAAACTAATAATTTTTTCATAACCATATAATTTATAAATTTCATCAATACAAAATTATGAATATATATGATTAGAAATAATTAATATCAATAGATAGATAATAGACAGACTACCACTATTTAAATCTCCTAATAAGCTATAAATTAATGCTTTATAAAATCAATAGAGAGTATGATATAGACAAATTATCCTTTAATATTCCCATAACCAAACATCTAGGCTTTTTTCTTTTGAATCTTCTCCTAACTCCGAATAAATTTTGTTTTTGATACGATGCTTACTCCTTGAAACTGAAGTTGGAGCTATATTCAAAAAAGCTGATATTTCTGCAATTGAAAAACGAAGTTTGATCAAACAGCACAACACAATTTCATGTTCACTTAAGAATGGAAAATCATTAGACAACTGCTGTGTGAAGTATTTAAATATATTATCTGTTATTTTACATATATCATTCAATTCTGTATCATTTAAGTAAACAGGTTTCAAATGAAGTTGACGCAAAAATGGTATTTGCGTTAACAGAAAAGAGCATAACTCTTTTTCTCTTTTTTCTAATAAAAGTAGTTTATCCGATAAAGTCTTTATATTTGACAATTCATGAGAAGATATGGCAAAGGAAGAAATTTTCTCATGCAGCATGCATTTCTCCAAAGACAAACGTTCATTCTCTTTTTTTAACTTCTCAAGTACCTCTTTTTGTTCAACATAAAGTTCCTCTTTCTTGTTGATATTTTCAAACTGTGACTGAAGTTCAATAATATATGATTCATTCTTTTCTACCTCCAATTCTTTCTGGTGTAATTGTAGCGCTAAACTTGTCATTTCTTCTTCTTTCTGATGTATAGCAATACGTTTACGCAAATAAATATAGATAAATACAAGAATTAACAACAAGACCATTACTATGGTAAACATCCACCAATAAGTTATATTGGCTTTTTCCAATTCTAAACTTTGTTTTTCAGAAATCAATTTTTCGTTATTATATCTTTCTTTATATGCTATTATTTCTTTTCCCTTATCCAGTGATATAATAGAATCATTATAATATAGTAATGAATCACAATACATTTTTAAATATCTATTATACTTCTGGTTATCTCCCAATTTATACAAAGCTTCATAAGCAGACTTTTTTGTATAAACATTAGTCGTATTCAATGACATATTTAAATAATAAAATGCAGAATCATGCTGATTTAACATTAAATAATTGGTTCCTATCAATAATGATGGTTGGTACTCTATTGGTAATGATTTAAGAATGCCTAAAGATTCATCAAACTTCCAACTATTGGTATATACCAATGCTATCTCTTTCTGTAAATCATAATAATACTCATTATCTCCATATCCTAATTCCAAAGCTTTTCTGCAACATTTACGATAAGTTTCTATGGCTTCAGGTAATTTTTGTGATACACAATAACACCTAGCTAAGGATCCCAATGCCGCCATTTGATAACGATTATTAGAGTCCCTCACTGCATAATAATATGCCTCTTTACAGGCTTGCATGGCATAATCAGCAAAGTTGCGAAACAGATAGAGCTGGCACAAGGAAGACATTATCAAATATCCAGTCTTATAATCATCAGTTTTTTCCACCTCCGTCTTACCTTCTAAATAATATTGCATGGCATCTTCTATATTACCAAGGTCATAATTTATATCCCCCATATATAAAGCCGCCATAGCCTTCCTTCTAGCATTATTTGTTGGCTTATAATAGTTATATGCTATCTTTGCAAGCGAATCAGAAGGAATTTTCATTATCAGTTTTACCTTTGCTTGTGAAGTTAACAGACACCATAACGCATGGTTCTCCTCATCAGTTCGTGGAGAAGGCTTCTCCATACTTTCCAATATATGCAATGCACTGTCCGGATGGTCGAACATCACCATTTCAGCTTTTACAAGTTCTGGTATTTGCTTGTTGACTTGACCACTTCTGCTACACCCTGAAATTATCAAAAAGAAAATAATTGTTATATATAAGTATATAGATTGTTTCATAAATCGACTTTTTGTTGCAAAATTATAAAAAAATCGACTTTTCCTATATTTAATGTACGATTATTATAGCATTATTGGCATTTTTGGCATTATCTGTTCTATATTATACACTATTTATCTGATAATCTAAAAATTACATTTCCACTGTATAGTTATATATATTATCAAACAATATCTCACAAATATTCAGGATATACCCCCATTACATGATTCTATCACTAAAAAATAATCAATATCCAGATATCAGTGAAATTACAGTGGTATTGAGATGAATAATATATAAGCCGAATAATAAAGAACAAATAGCTGACTTATAAATTAGACTTATTCCCTTAATTACTTAAAGTAATAAAATAATAAAGTGGCATGTATAATGATTATATCAATCATCTACATGCCACTTTATATTAAAAATTTTCACATTGCAAGTTTAAGCACGGCTCTTCTTGCAGAATGTACATCTCTTTGTTGTTGCGCAGAAACGGATTGTCAAACCAGTATCAACACCATCCATCTGTGTCAATGATTCACTACCGCCTAATACTTTTTTAGTTTCTTCTTTTGTCAATTTTTTCAATTGAGACTTTTTGCTTTCTTGTTTCTTTTCCATATTACTTAATATTAAAGTGAACAAAATTTATAGTTAATAAATACTTAAATAAATTCGCCATAAATATACAATATTTATCACATCAATGCCCGATATTTATTGTTTTTTTCAACACAACCGCATATATTTAACCATTATTTATATATTTATAATATTAATAACATATACTAATAATGTTCAGGAGCCATGATAATTATCTTCTGAACTATCTAATATAGATATCGTTCAATGGCTCAGGAGCTTTAGGACATAACGGGGAGGGATAATCCCAATTCTTTTCCCCATAAGCTGCAATAACTTCTTTCCAACAAACTTTCTGCTTTACTCTGCACTCGTCAAATGCAGAACAAGCTTTACATAATGAGTCATTGGAGAATACATGTCTGCTAAGTTGATATAGCTCCTTAGCTTTCTTGGAATTCCAAACATCTAAAATCGTATTTATGCTCACATCACCTATGACGAACACCGGATTATCATACAACTCCTCACAAATCGTAACTCGACCATCCGGCAATATGACCATACTATTCATATTACCACTACAAAAGCCACGCGATTCGAACTTCTGAATATTTCTAAATTCATTAGACAAGTTTGAAAACGAATGATAAAATCTAATCGCACTATATTTGTCTTTCAACAAAGCAATATGTGACTCCAGTTCTCCTAAAAAAGCCTGATTGGTTTTTATATTTTGATAGTTCTGATTATCTTTATAGATAGAATATGTAGCATTGGTAAAGTTTATCTCCACAACATTCTTATATCCAGACAAGAAGTCAACTAATTTATCAATCGCATCTATAGACGAATTATATTTGGTAATTATGGTATTGATAATTATCCCTATATTGTGTTTACTTAATAAATCAAACATCTTGGAGATTAAAGTCATATAGGAAGGGCCCACCCCTAAGGTCTCACTCAACACCTCAGTTGAAACAGTATCCAGCGAAACTTGAATATTTTGTATTCCCAATTCTATCAAATCTTCTATCTGAGATGCTTTCAAAGGTATTTTTGTTGAAATGTAAGGATCAAATCCGTTCTTTATCAGCTCCGAAATTATCACTTTATAATCAGGATGCAACAAGACTTCACCTCCATTCAAATCAAAATCAGAGACTCCTAGATCAGCAGCCTCCTTAATTAATTCAACTATACGCTCTGTTGTCAGAGGATTAGTGATGTGCATATTACGTTTTGCATAACAATACTTACAATTTGTATAACAATTCATTGTAAGTTCAAGCATTATTGATTGCGGTACATGCAATCTTAAATCCTTCAAATCCACCTCTCCTGTGACTTCAAAATCTTCAATAGAATATTTATAGAACTCTGCACCTGGAGTATATTCTATGAGCATCATTTTAGGGAAAAGGACAACCATATCCCCTAAGGGTATCTTTACACTATCCTCATTCTTAATAAACTTCGATATTACAGATTTAATAAACTCTACTGGCAGGTCAAAATAATCTGACATATCAGAAATACACTCTTCCATCTCATGAACTCCGTCAAAAAAAGAAAACATTTGTGCATGAAGTGGATGAATAAGCCCCCAAAATGACTGTTCACTAAAATCATTTATTATTCTACTTCTCGAGCATAATATAACTCTATTATTATCTCTTATAAGATTATATGCAGGATTGACAATGTACTTCATATTAAAATTAGGTGTTAACATTTAGGTTATATATTCAAGGTTCAAAAATATATTTTTTTCTCTTCAAAATAGAATAAAACAAAGAAAAATAATTTATTATTATGGTATTATCTGACTATAACAATGGAATTCTGCACATATTTATATTCTTATTGAAGTCATATTTCATATAAGAATAATTATAATCTTAATAAACTATCTCCTTCATTATCGACAAGAGATTTTGCTGCTATATTATACAGATATCAATAGCTCACTTCTTGTCATTCTTGAATATAGGTTTTATATATTTCTTGAATATTTTTCCCACTTCAATACTAGTTGAATTATTCAGCATATCATAGGTTCTGCCGGTTGATGGCTTTAGGGTATGACCGTAATCTGTCTGGAGTTTTTTACTGAAGTCAGGTCCTTCATTCATAATAAGTTCAGGAGGGCGGCCCTCCATCGTTACATCATATACCGGATCTTCCCCGAATTTTGTCCAAATGGAATATGGACACATACGGATATATCCCTTCGGCTTCTTGACCAAAAAAGAATCTGTCATATTTCTCGGGATTCCTTCATCTAACGGATTCTTAAATTCCATCCATTTCTTTTCAAGCGGAGCTTCAATAGGCTTGTTAAATTTATCCATACTCCCAGGAAGGAAATCAAACTGAATGAGTTTTACAGCTTCCTCATTCAGTTTAATTTCCTTATCATCCTTATTCTGGCTCATAACAGGCATTGCTGCCAGCATAATAGGAATAAATGCATATAGTTTAGGAATGTCCATATGATAGTTAATATTACATCACCTTCAGTATTCTTCCCTTAAATATTTTTTAAGAACAATTATCTTCCAAAACGTGAAGAATCCACTTCCTTCTTTTCCTTACTGATGCTGCCGCCAAAGCGGTAAACGAACTTCACTGAGACTGTACGGCTATACTGCCCCATATTCAAGTCGATGTGCTGCCCTGCATAGCGGTTTCTTACCTTCATTCGCATGGTATCGAACAGGTCAGAACATGTCAGGCTCAGCGTTGCCTTATCCTTCAGGAAGTTCCACTGTGCCCCTACATTGACCGTAAAGACCGGTTTCGTATCGCTGATACCGGAAATCATGCTTGAGCGGTACATCGCATCCAGATCAAAGCCCACATTGGAACCTACCGAGAAATGATTCTGCATGGCAAGCATACAGGCCCATTTCTTGCGGTTGAAAGGAATATCCCAGAAGTTGTCGCAACGGTTACGGTCATTGACCACCGTAGCGTTTACCTGAGAAGACAGCCAGTCTCCAATGTTGAACGGAATGTTGGCACTCATACCGAAAGACTGGTAATAGTTCCAGTTCTGCGTGCGGTACACAAGTGCCAGACGGTCTTTCGCCTGATACATATCCATCGTGAAATAATCGTTGGTTCGCTCGTAGAACAACGACAACATGTACTTCTGCAGGAAGAGATAATTGGCATTTACACTGTACACATTAGCAGGACGAAGTCCCTCGATAGTCTGGAGCTCTTCATAAGCGTTCATATAAGTGGTACTGGTCTGCATATCCCAATAGGTAGGGTAATCTTTTTCCGACGAAACGCCCAGCATGAACGTATGCTTTTCCGACGGCGAATAGCTCAGACTGGCCTGCGGATAGACCGCCCATTTATGATAGTCACCGATGGAATAATACTCGCCGGTTGCCGAGAGAGAAAGTGACAGCCCGTTTTCAAACTCCTTGTCGAAACCTCCATAAAAGTTGGTAATCTGCTCATAAAGGCGTGAAGAAGAATTGCCCACATCATCCTTACCTTCAGTCTGATTGAAGAACTGAGAGTTCTTGTTGTCCGTATAATCATAACGGACACCGTATTTCAAAGTCCAGTCATTGGCGAGAGCATGACTCTGGTCGGCATATACAGAGAACTTACGGATTTTCTGGTCCGAAGTATAATCAAGCAGCTGGCGTGTATTGTCTGTCAGTTCACTTTCCAGACGATTTTTGTCATTCATGGTATAGTCCGTATAATCCACCCCAAGATCAAGTCCGAATCCGGAAGAATAGCGGGCAAAGACATTGTGCAGACGGCTGTCCTGCAACTTGTCATTGTGGCTGTTCTGGAAGTTTCCGTTCACATCAATCGTACCCTTACCATTATCGGAAAGAGCACCGTTGTAGCCCACACTCAATTCGTTATCCTCGTTTATCTGATAGCCATATTCAGCATAGATGTTATGCTTCCAACCCTTTGTATTGATTTTCTGCGTCTGCGTGATATCATATACCTTTCCGTCATACGTATGTTGGGATGCCAGGTCCATCACCGTCATTATATGCGAATAACCCGGATTGTAAGAGACATTCAGCGATGACTTTCCCTTCGTCAGCAGGAAGTTTACATTGCCGCTGTAACTGCTGAAATACTGATTGCTGTAGCTGGCAGACAGCTCACTCTGGATGGTATTGTCGTCTGCCTTTGCCGTTACGATATTGATGGCAGCCCCGCGCACATGATATTCGGGAGGCGTATTATACATCACTTCGGCGGTCTGTACCTGCGAAGCGGAAGTATTCTTCAGCATCTCAATCAGCTGTTCCTGTGTCAGTGTACTTGCTTTTCCGTTCAGGATAACTGTTACGTCCTTTGCTCCCACCAGCGAGAGTTTACCGTTCCTGTCCTGCACCCCCGGCAACTTACAGATAGCCTCGTAAGCATTGTTTACGATATGCTTTTCTGAGATGGCCGAAATGTCATAATTCAGCTTTCCCTGTTCAACGATAACAAACGGGCGTTCTCCCTCGATAACCACTTCTTCCAGATTATAGTCTTTTGCATCCAAAGTAATAATACCGGCATCACGCGTCTGTCCCTTCACCTGCCTGGTCTGATAAAGCAAATGCTGGACGATAAGCTGATAATTCTCTGGTTCGGGTTCAAGCACGAATGTACCGTCAGCTGCAGATATGGCTGCACTCAGATAGGTTGAATCAGGCAGCTGCATGACAATGGTAGCACCTTCTACCGGCTGCTTGTTTGTATCTACCACTTTTCCGGTTGTCTGACTGAAGGCAGATAAAGAAAATCCCGCACAAATCACAGACAATACTATTAGTTTTCTATTTCTCATATATCAGTAAATTTTTATATTCAAATTGTTTTTATTATTTATCAAATCGAATAATTCAATTTAGTTCTGTTTCCTCTCCATACTCTATCTCGTATGATTGTGGGTAATATATATCCAATAGCCCATCAAGAATACGCTTCTCACCAGTGATCGGGTGACTTGCATAAATCTTGAACCATATACCGTAATACTTATACCAGCATTTTGTTATACAAGTTCTTTGCTTGTTAGGACTTACATTCACCGTTTCTTTAATTTTGAGCATTTCATCCGAAACTGGAAGGTTGTGGATGGCAGCAGTAAGCGGCAAAGTTATGTCTGATTTAACCGGCCAACCTGACCTACTGATAGCAGGAACAGGAACTATAGGTATATCCTTACCAAATATCTTCAACTGTTCCTCTGTCAAAACCGTCTCCCATTTATGCTCATTAACGAAAGAATAATCTGCCTTAAAATTACTATACGGATATATATCATGTGTAGTAACTTTATTTAATGAATTGATGTAATGGCTTGCATATCTTTTCTGAATAATACTATCCTTGAAAAGATGTGATTCCGTATATACAATGCTGTCGAGATTATATCTGCTTGATGGTTCTATATCAACAGGAATATGCTTGCTGTTGTACTTGTTTCCTATATTAAGGTATATTCTCTTTGTCTCGTAAGCCATATTTTCCGAATTTGACAAGACAAGATGTTTTATATCCTTACGTTCAATAGTAAGTTTTATGTCTTGATGTGAAACTTCCAATTTTACCAGTTCTAAACCATCTGTATGGAGATATGAATCTTTATAAGCCAGATTTCCGTCATGTCCATAGATATCCCCATTTATACCATGGTAAATACCTTCTTCATCTATAAAAAATACTGACTTTACATCCCAATTGGATGATTCAAAACCAATCTCAGAAACAGAATCTTTTTCCGAAAGTCGAACTTCACTGATTGACGGTGCAAAATCGTTGATAAAAACTTCACTGTTGCAGCCATGCAGTATAAATACAGCTATCAGAACTATATGTATTGTTTTCAATAAAGATTTCATGTTCATAGTCAATCTGTTTATTCATTATCTTGCATTGAACCTGTAACCGATACCAAGCATAAGATTGTTGGGGTCCTTGAATCTGTAAAGCTGATAACCTGTGTGCAGGAAAATATTCTTTGTTATGTTTGTTTTTAGTACAAATGTCTGATAGAAAGAATTAGTATCAGATCCTTTACAGAGAAAGTTCTTACCTATACCTAAGTTGATTGAAAATATAGGCATTACAATTTCCGCTCTTACAGAAATTCCCGCAGAAAACTGTTCCCTGAATGAAGGTCTGAAGAATTTAAGGTCTGTCTTTTCCTGATTTTGGTTGACTGTTATCATGTCATTACCACTGATTTAAGTTGACTCTATTCCGGAGTTGAAGGTATATCGTCATTAGCGATGTGTTGTCCGATATTGGCACTTTCATCGTATTGTATGTCGAGTGATAGCCCGGCCCTGAAATATCTGCTGAAATTATAAAGAGGATTAAAATTCAAACCTATAATACCAAATGAGCCGGGGACTAAAATCGGATCATGATTTTCAGGGAAGACACCTTTTTTTCTCGTAGCTCCATAGACAATCAGGTCGTAAGTTATATACCTGTCAAATATCGGAGTGAACTGTTTGCACAATTTTTCTTGCCCATTATTTCCACCTCCGAAGCTTCTTGTGATACCGACTGATGCGCCTATGGTATTTACCCCGGCATTAGGATAACTGGTGTTACCATTTGAGTAATGTGTAACATCTATGCCGGCTTTCAGGTTAGTGTTTGCCGCTATCTGCCAGTTAAGAAAAAATCCCAGGTTTATATATGCATTGACTTTAGAACCTACAACCATATTATTGGGATTGTTTTTTTCATCGAATTTCTTCCAACCGAATGATGCGCCAAAATTCCATTCGTAATCGAATGAGAGTTTTGGGGTAACCGATGCTATCCTGGATGTCTGAAATACATATACGGCAATAGGATTGCCTATCTCTTCAGTATTGAAAAACGTATTATAACCAATGCCAATACCTTGTATGGCATGAGGGTACAACCTGCCCAGTTTAGAATCCGGAGAGAACTTAAAGCCATATTTAACATGTCCGGCAAAACTATGGTTATTTTTTTCCCCTGCGTTGCTGTTTCCCTTAAAAAACTCATGCGTAGGGAATAGATATGAAGGTCTGATATCAAGACCTATAATATGTTCGGTACCTTTTCTCTTTGAAACTTCTACATTTCCTGTGCTTGTTGAGTCATTATAACTCTGAGCACATACTATTTGTGTAAAAGCAAAAGATAACAGGAGTATGCATATATTTCTCATTTACAAAATTTCTTAATACTGTTGCAATCACAGAATGATTATTCTTTTATCAGTTCCATAAGTCTCTTTTTCAGTAAAGTATTATGAAGCTGGTTTGCCAAAATCTCGCCATTATTATTAATCAGAATACCATGCGGAATGCCCGAGAAAGGGAAATTCTCTTTCACCTTTTCCCCTTCCGTTGTGTCAATAAGGGAAGTAAACTTAATCTGATGTTTCTTCATGGCCGACTGAAAGTCTTCCATGTTCCTGTCTATCGAAATCAGGAGAACATTCAATCCTTTATCCTTATACTGGGTGTATGTCTTCTCAAGTTCCGGGAACTCTGCAATACAGGGAGCACAGCCTGAGGACCATAAGTCTATATACAGATACCCGTTTTTAGGGATAAACGAAGAAAGTTTTCTTTTTACTCCATTAGCGTCCGGAAATTCCATATCCTTTATCTTTGTGTCAATCTTTGCATCCAGTTCTTTCTGTTTCCTGTCCATATCCAGACGAAGCTCATAATACCATTGTACTTTCTTGTCGGCTTTCACTTCTTCAGGCAGAGTTGGATAAGTATCAAGGAAGTTTGGATCATATACTGAACCGATTTCATTGATAAATGTTGTCTTACCTACGATATTGTGTATATTGTCAAGCTGGAACCGAACTTTATAATCAGTAAACACTTGCAGCAATGAATCGAATACTGAAGTGTCCGGATTGTCTTTTCCCTCGATACTTCTGTGGTATTCCATCTCTCCCAACTTCTCTATTCTACTTGTTTCAGTGAGATAGGTGTTATACAGGTCGTTCATTGGTGTACCCGAAACGTGATAAGTGGAGTCAAATGCAATATTCACTTTTCCTTTTTCGGCAAAGAACATCCCTCTTGACGGATTATGTGTATCATTGATGGAAACATAATAAGCCATATCCGGGTTGGCATCAATGGTAAAATTGAAGCCACCATGAACCAAAGTATCATTTGCTACAGTGATGACCGAATCATTCTGAAGGTAATACAATTCTATTGGAGTACCATCAGCATAGTTTTCACAAACACCGTTGACCTTTACTGATTGAGTTTGATTACATCCTACGGTTATTACAATTAAAATTATGTATATATATTTATTTATGGATTTCATTATAAACTGCATTTTTTAGAAAAAGCTCTCAAATGTATGCATTTTATATGAAAATACGTATATATTTATCGATTTTATTAACCTTTTCTATATTTCTGTTAGGTCACAAATAATGAAGGACTTACCTGTTTTTAAAAATTGGAAAAGCAAAAACACACGAATATATTAGAGGATATAGAAGCTATTGCTGGCGAATACGAGAAGGACGAAGACCTTTGTGTATATCAGATTGTGATAGTACGATTTGGTTGTTTTACCAGCAGTCCTCAATCAGGATTGCTCCTTCACTATTATACACCAGATCCTCCCCTTTTATCCCCCCCCCTTGCAGCTTAAATTCTTTGCCTTTTCTACATTTCAGGCCATTTCATTATCCATCCTTGTCTTAGGTTATTTTTCCGCAAAGTTACCGAGAGTCTTCACCAAATTTTCAAATCGGTCAGGCCACACAGTGTTGGCAGAAATCTTCCTCTCATGCTGAGAGCGTATTTCTGCCACCCGATTTGCCTTATTGGTGACTCTCCTTTGCCAAGGCAGAAAAACAACCCTTGACAGGATGATAGTCCTGGACATAAGGGAATTAAAACTTTATGGTTATGGCAAAGATAGAAGAAAGCGTTAAGAAACAGTTGACAAAACTTATTGTTACCTTCTTGAAGTATTACCCTGTACGCATCAGAAATGTCGGTGAGAAAGAGAAGCAGTCACGTCAGATAGTTTGGGATTTCAAGGATGGTAGAGAGTTTGAAAATGTGGCACAGGAGACCGCCCAACATTTCAAGGAACATTTCGGAAACAACCGCAAGGACATCGTGTTTGCGTGTGTTCCGGCATCCACAGCCGAAAAGAACGAGCTTCGTTTCAAGAAGTTCTCTGCACGTGTTTGCGAACTTACAGGAGCAACCAACGGTTATGAGCATATCCATATCTTGGCGGACAGGCAAACCGTTCACGACCACCGCAAGGCCGAAGGAGAAATCCGCAAGACACAGGCAATCGAGTTTGACAAGGATTTTTTCGCAGACAAGAAAGTGCTTGTATTCGATGATGTCATTTCACGAGGTTTGTCTTATGCAAATTTCGCCAATCAGCTTGAAGCATTCGGAGCAGAGGTATTGGGAGGTTTCTTTTTGGGTAGAACATCATACAGAGTAATATAATATATGAACAAATTGATTTTAAAGTCCGGTTCTGCCTGTTTTACCGGACATCGCAAGGTTTTCGAGGGCAGCAGATCCCAGTTGAAGTCCAAAGTCAGACAAACCATAGTTTCTCTTTACGAGCAAGGTGTAACGTGTTATTATTGCGGCATGGCTATTGGCTTTGATATGCTTGCGGCAGAAGTGGTTTTGGAGCTTAAAGATACTTGTTCCGACATTCAGCTCATAGCCGTAGTCCCTTTCCGCAGGCAGTATGTCCGATATTCTGAGACAGACAAGAAGCGTTATTTCCGTCTGCTTGGCAAGGCAGACAGACAGATTATACTTCGTGAGGATTATTCCGACCGCTGCTATCTGCAACGTAATGACTATATGCTTGAACATTCCATGCACGTCATCGCATATTTCGACGGTAAACCCAAAGGCGGTACATTCTACACCTACAGTCGTGCTTTGCGCCGTCAGATGAATGTGGTCAATCTTTATTGACGGGTAGGTTCCATTTTGGAACCTGCTCCACATTTATCCCAGCATTCTCCCTCTTATACCCTTGTCAACCTTCCTTTTATACGATTATCATCCGATTATCATCAGCGATAATTTTTTTCTTCCGCTTCATCATCTGTTATTTGCAGCATATTTCTTATGCCGACTTATAGGGATGACACTTTACGGCTTGTTGTCGATTTGTTTCATGATATCCTATACATGTCACAGCTTGATGATTCCGTACTCATTCAATGTCGTCATACATCATTTTTTATTGAACAAATGACTTATTATTCACTTAAAATAAATTCATTATGAACAAGAAAACAACATCCGGTTTTACTGTGATGGAAGTCATTTGTTGTCTTCCTCTGCTTACTGCAATCTTTATCGAGCTGCCCCTGCCTTTGCAGATTTTATTACCCTTTGTCTCATTCGTTTCTCTGGTAGGTTTGGCACGTCTTCACATTGCCGAGATTCGGTCATGGAAGCTGAAGATTTTTCTCGAAGATCTGGAGTCTTGTATCAATGATTCACAGGATCTGCGCAAGTTTATTCTCATTGCGCATAAGGACTATCAGCGTAATCCTTCCCGGTTCAATCAGGACAAACTCATGCTGGTACGCTCCTTCCTGACGACGCATCATCTTTCCGAAAACGATATTCTCACAACCGATGCGACCGTTTCCCGTGAGATAAAACGTCTTTTCATGGCTCATGGAAAAGTCAAACAGTTTATCAGCGAGTACACTACCACCACTCTTGAGCCTTTCTTCACAGAAGAACAGATTCATACCATTGCACTTTATCTTACACGTTATTATGATAATGAGAACTGTCAGGTAGAACTGCAGTCCAAGATTCCTTATCCGAGCGAACTGCCTTTACAGGATTTTTCCCATTTCGCCCACAATCTGGCCGAGCTGATTGGTTATTTCAAGAAGTACAGACAAATCAATCTCTTCAAGTTCCTGCTCAAGCTCATCGATCTCAAGGTCCGCAATATTCATGCGATGTATCGCAATTCCACACGCATTACATCCAACACCCGTATTCCTCTTTATAGAATCGAAGGCGAGAAGAATATTTTCTCAGACTTTGTCGCATCTATTCAGAATTAGTCATGATTTCATAAATTGGTTAACTTTTGGTTAGTGATGGTTCAGTCTGATGATGCAAATCATCAGGCTGTTTCACATCATTACAGTTTATTCCGGAGATACATATATGCCTGAATTTCTGTATTTTGATATTCTGCCGTTATATTAGGACGGTTGATTCGTGTAACCGGACAATTGGCTGAATTGATTCGCCTAACCGTTGGTTAACCATACATATCCATCACAAACCATTAGTAATTACCATGCATCAATTATATTTCCATGAGAACGAACAAGCCAAAGGTTGGTGATAAGCTTATCTCCTCCTCCGATATTATAGCCGAAGCCAAAAGGCTGTCCGCAAGCTCTGCACATGATACCAATCCTTTTCCTATCGAGGCTTTTTCCAAGAGGACACGCCAGTTCATAACATCAGTTTATGACCATCTCCGGTTCAAGAAGGATTATCTGGGTATCAATATCCTCTGTGCCATTGGAGTAGCTGCCGGCAAAAGGTACCGTATAGAGATTAATAATACTTTCCACGATTATCCGGGTCTTTTTTATGTCATGGTAGGTTATCCGTCTATCGGAAAGACTCCTCCCATGCGTCTTATTCTCAAGCCTCTGTTCGACTACAACCGTGAGATATCCGTCAAGTACAATGAAGAACTCGATGCTTTTTATCAGCGGCTGGAGAAGTATGAGAACGCCAAGGACAAGGAAAAAATGGAAAAGCCCCGCAAGCCCCGTAAGCCGCACTTCATCACACAGGACTACACGCTGGAGTGGCTCGTTGGAGCGCTCAACCGTTCCATGAACGGAATGTTGCTTTTCCAGGATGAGATCAGCGGTTGGACCAAGAGTTCCATGCGTTATTCCAAGGGCATGGACGAGAGTACCTTCTGGAACGAGCGTTACAATCACAGCGATATCATTTACAACCGCAAGAGCGAGGACTATAATATTGTTGTCAACGAGCCGCTCATTTCCGTTATTGGTGGTACTCAGATCGAACAGCTCAAGCATCTCATCGATGGAGACAAGACAGAGAATGGCTTCATGTCACGTCTGTTGTTTGCTTATCCAACGGACCAGCTCCTTGAACTTTCCGACAACGACGACGTACCCGAAGATGAGATTCATTGGTGGAACGGCTTTATCCGCGAGATTATCGACCTCGATGTTATTCTTGACGACAAGAAGACTACTGTCATTCCCCGGACCATACGCCTTAGCAGCGAAGCCAAGAGGATTTTCATGTCGTGGAAAAAGGATAATATCAATATGATCAATGAGATGAATTCGAGCGGCAACGGTGTCCTCGCCAGCTATTTCGGTAAGCTCGGTACCGCTCTCGGCCGTCTGTGCCTCATAATACAGATTGAGCGGTGGCGAAACCGTGAGACCGACATGGAGCAGATAGACGCAGAGTCGGTTGAACGGGCCATACTGCTTGTCGAATACTTCCGGAAAGTGTTCCACCGCATCTACTTCTATTTCTTTGTCGAAGGCGACATCCGTTTGAGCGAGTTGGAGCGGAAGGTCTATTCTGCCCTTCCGGATGAGTTTGAGACTTGCCAAGGAAAAGAGATAGCAGTGGCGCTTGGTATGCCGGAGCGTACCTTTTCCCGTTTTATCAGTGATAATACAAAATTGTTCAGCAAGCAGAAGCATGGTATCTATCACAGGATTTTCTCACTTTGATTCCAGTTCATGAATACATAAATTTTCTACCCATGACAGTTCACAGATTTACGCTGGAGAAATACGACCGTTCCAGACGCAACCGATATACTTGTCCACACTGCAAGCGTCCACGCGAGTTCACACGGTATGTGGATACATTGGGGCTTATCAAGTTCCCCGAATATGTTGGACGGTGCAACCGTACCAATCACTGCGGGTATCATTATCCGCCGTCAAACTATTTCCGTGACAATCCCGACATGCTCAAGCTTCTGTTTGACAATGACGGGGCATCCCTGCCGACACAAAGTATAGTCCGCACTGCCAATATCACGGATTCGGAGCAGAAACCTTCATATATCGACCCCGATATTATGCTCAAGTCTTGTTCAGTTACTTGGTATCCATACAACAATCTTTATGGCTATCTGGGCCTGATACTCGGATGGAATGTCACGATGCGCGTCTTTTTGGAATACCATGTGGGTACATCACGCAAGTGGAATGGTTCCTCGACCGTATTCTGGCAGGTGGATATCGAAGGCAATGTACGTTCGGGCAAAATCATGCTTTATGACCGGACATCCGGACATAGGGTCAAGGACGGTTTCAGCCGTATATCCTGGGCGCATACCGAACTTAATATTCCTGATTTTCATCTGTCCCAATGCTTCTTTGGCGAACATCTTCTGCGCATCTATCCGGACAGGACTGTTGCAATCGTGGAGAGTGAGAAGACTGCCATTGTCGCTTCCGCCTATATGGGCGATCTCCTTTGGCTGGCCAGTGGCGGCAAGCACGGATGTCTTCAGGCACGCCTCCCGATTCTGAAGAATCGCCGTATTATTCTTTTCCCTGATTCCAAGGCTTTCAATGAGTGGAATCTCCTGTGTATCCGTATGCGGGAACAGGATTTTGATATATCAATCTCCAGTTTGCTTGAAGAGAGAGCTACAGACATTCAGTGGAATGACGGAATTGATATCGCCGACATTCTTTTGATGAAGACATTGCCTGAGGCGATTGTTGACGAGTTTGTCCGTCGCAATCCTGCAGTCAAGACTCTTATTGATACATTTAACCTCGAAGTTATTAGTGATGATTAAGTTTATATAAGTATGATTATTAACATTCGAATATCATACATTTATGAAATCAAACTTTGATTTTTGGCAAAAATTTAGTATATTTGTATGTAAATCAACAAGTTTATATATATGGAATTCAAGAGTTTGAATAAGGAACAGAGACTGTCTGCAACTTTCCGTGGGAAACATCTTCTCGTCCTGGCTGGAGCAGGAACAGGCAAGACAACCACTATCATATCTCGTGTAGCATGGCTGCTTGAACAGGGTGTGCAGGCATCTCGTATCAAGATCATTTCCTTTACCAAGAAGTCTGCATCAGACATCGCATCCCGTGCCCAGTCATTATTGGGCTCCGGTAACGGCTGTACCGTTCAGGGATCGACCTTTCATGGCTGGTGCCTGGAGATTATACGCACCTATCCAGCCGTGTTCGGTATGCAGAATTGGAATGTCATTGATACCGATGACCAGGAGTCTGTTTTCCGCCACATTCTCAGCGAACCGGAATACAAATCCTTTGCTGGTATCAAGACCGTATCACTCATAGCTCTTTGTTCACATATTGTCAATACTGGTATTTCCTTGCATGAGGCGGTAAGCAGGTCAGAAGACTGCTCCGAGCTGCCCGTTAACGCACTGGAGAGGCTTTTCGCACGATACAGCGCTTATAAGAAAGAGCATCATTATTTCGATTACGACGACCTAATCACGGTTGTTGTGGACAAACTGCGTTCCGATGAGACCTTCAGACAGCAGCTTACTTCGAAATACGACCATATTCTAGTGGACGAGATGCAGGATACCAATCACCTGCAGTGGAATCTGCTTGAACAGTTCGCACCATTTTGCAGTCTGTTCTGTGTAGGCGACGATGCCCAGTCCATCTACGGTTTCCGCGGTGCCGACTTCAATTCCATTCACTCGTTTACACAGCGTATTCCTGACTCGCAGGTCATCAAACTTGTCCGCAACTATCGCAGTAGTCAGCCGGTTCTCGATGTAGCTAATGTACTCCTTGAGAACTCACCGCTCAACTACGACAAGTCCCTCGTAGCCATGCGCAAGCGTGGTGTCAAGCCGCGTCTTGCTTTTGTACACAACCAGAAGGAAGAAGCAGAATTCATAATGTCAGAAATAAGCCGGAGTGTTTCCCGTGGGGGAACTTATTCCGACAATATGGTTCTTGTGCGCAGTTCATACCAGGCCAGACAGCTTGAATCCGTTTTCATGTCTCATGGCATACCCTATCGTCTTTTTGGAGGAAGTTCTATAGTTCGTTCATCACATATTCGTGACGTCATGGCTGCAGCACGTCTGATAGTTCACCCTGACGATGAGCTCGCTTGGATACGTTACCTTTCTCTTTGGAAAGGTATTGGCAAGGCAAAAGCACAGACTATTATCTCCCACCTTCCTTCAAATGTGGATATTGTGGACAAGATTAGCTTCATGGGTGGAACCTCCGGGCTGAAACAGGCTTCACAGATACTGCTTGAGGGTGCAGCTTGCAGGAACGATGCATCATCCTCTATTCGTGCGATATCTCTGGCTATGACCCCGGTTCTGGCTCTCAGGTATCCGAACGACTGGGAGCGGCGTGAAAAAGATCTGGACATGGTGATTGCATCAATTGGATTGTCCCAATCACTTGATGAGTTCATTTCTACATACCTGGTGGACACTGTCACGGAAAACAGTGAGACAGGAGATTTTGTTACCGTTTCCACCATTCACTCCGCCAAGGGGCTGGAGGCCGAAAATGTGTATATTCTTGACGTGACAGCAGGCAATTATCCATCAATGATTGCAGTGCGCAACGGTCAGGAACAGATAGAAGAGGAAAGAAGATGCCTGTACGTTGCCTTGACAAGGGCACGCAAGTCACTGTGCCTGCTCACAGATTATGCCACCTGGTCAATGACAGAACCGGTTCGTACAGACCCAAAAATGCTCCGTCCGGGTGCCAGGTTCATCTCCAACCGTCCTGAAGAGAAGGCAGCTCCCTTGGTCTTCACAAAGGCCAGCATTGTTTCTCTGGAGTCTGATTATGTTTGCTTTCATACTGATGACGGCAGAACGGGATATTCTCTCATCAACGACTTTATCTATACCTACCGGCCTGAGGAAGAGAAGAATCCTCCTCTTATGGTTCCGCACTTCCTTTTGGGTGACATGGATATCCGCTTGTTTGAGCCGGTTGCATACATACAGGATGTGCAACCCCGTAAGACAGCCGATGATGCAGTTCATGGCTATAGCTTCTTTTGAGAGATATAGATATTTTACGGATTTAAAGATGTAATCAACGTTACGGCTAAAGTGTTTTCCAAATTATATTACTGATAATGAGTTTTGTATCTACTATATTTTCATTTTTTACTGGACTGACGGATTCCTGTTGCAGATTCTTGCGGCAGTGTCCGTTAGAATTATTGTGTCTGTGCTTTTCTTTTGCAATTTATCTATATACTGGAGATATAACATGGGCCTATTACGGTATCCCAGTTCTCTTCATGTCAATTTGGTTAAAAAAGAAGCTCCACTACAGTTTACTTCCTGTTATTTACTTTTTGTATATGCACTTTGCATCATCAATCGGTTTCAGTTCCGCTGTATTCACCTCTTCATTTGTAGCGGCAACTGGAGCAACAGTTCTTTATTGCAAAAGATTTAATCCGTATCCTGGATGGACTTTGATAATGTTAAGTTTAAGCGCAATATACCTAACAGCCATATCAGCTATATTACTTACTGGCTGCCTGCTTTTATCTATAATGTCAGGAATAGTATCAGACACGCCTGACATTGTACATCATATCTTCGGATTCTCTGCCTTTATAGTTTTTCCACTTGCTGTTATTACCTCATTACAAAAACTTCGTAAATTTACCCTGAGAATACCTGCCGTCCTTAAGTGGACACAACTTTTTCTTGTAGAGAGCCTCATTGTTGTCATGGCCTGTATTTTACTTTTTTCATCAGTTCAGATATCACTGACATCCAGAGTTCCAAAACCTTATGTAATATATGTAGCTGTTTTTTTCATATTTATCTGCGAATTTTCATTCATGTTACACTCACTTGTTCCGCGCACATGGTACAATGCTTTTTTCAAATATCGAAATATTATATATATACCCATTCTGTTTATGGGTTGTGCTTCATTGTATATCGAATTTAGCATTGTTGGCTTCAGGCCAAGGACTTTTATCGTTTCATGCTATACATTGTGGCTGCTTCTTATGAGTGTACTAAGAATGTCCCCGAAATACGCAGGCTTTTTCAATACAAAAAGTCAGACAATATTTTTCTTCCTATTATTCATCTGTTCCATTATTTTGTCCGCTTTCCTCCGGTAGCTCATCATTTTTCTTATTAATTCTTCTCGTAAATTCTATTCCATATTTTTTTAATATCCGGAATACTGAGCTCTTGCTGCTGAAATTCGTCGCTTTCTGGATATCATCTATAGGATATCCCTCCTGATACATTTTTATACATATCTTGTCACGCTCAGACTTCTGTCCCTTCACTCCACGCTTATTATTATCATATTTTTCACCCGAGATTCGCATAACCAATGTATCTCCAGGTAGCGCACCGATAACATCCAGAACATTAGCTGTCGAACTTTTGAACATGTCATCCCACGAATCTATTTGATCTCTTAATGAAACCAGCCTTATTCTGTGTACCCTGCACAGTTCTAACAACAGGCACAACTGTCTAGGCCCACGTACTGCATTATGTAGAGATATCAGGAAAAGTTCATCCCCTCTTTTCATACTACTAATCAAACTCTTCCACTCCGGTCGCGTCGTTTCATTTTTTATGACATCCTTATAGATTATATCACAATTTTGCTCTTCAAGTTTTTTCAGATCCTCACCTGCTCTTATAGATTTAGGTTCAGCCAAGAAATATCCAATTCGTGCCATATAATTAAAGTTTACAGTATTCGCAAATGTACGATTTTTATTTAAAAGACAAAAATCATACTTAAACAATTACATATTTTAACATTAAACATGTTGTTCGGGTTTTCTTAGTTAAACAAATATAAATATTTAGTTATATGTATACAAGATAAATATTAAAGTATGATACAGATATTCATTAAGTATGAAATATAAATAAATTTAAAGATTTTAGGTATGTTTTTCACTATTATTCATATTTCATACTTTTGCAAAAATATGAATAATTCGAGTATTGTATAGGTTCAGGAAATAATGCAGTTTTTTTACACAAATATAACTGCTTTACAAACTTATTATGGATAACATTGTACCGTCTGGGATACTCTACAACTCGTATATGGCTTCAAGAATTTTAAATATGAAATGCCTATGAAAAATGTTTTAAAGTTGTTTATCTTGACAGTATGTTCCATATGTGTATCATGTGGCACCAACCAGAAACAAAATGAACAGTCACCAGGAAGTAATCTGATTTCATTGTTGGAACATTTCAACAATGAACTTAAGACTAAAAACAACATCTCAAAAGATGAGTTTACAGACCTTGTCAAATATTATAAGGAATTGGAAGATTCCATAGCTATTGTAATGGTTCGTGACAGCCTCACGACTGACATACATACGTTCACACATATATCCATTTCTCAAAGCCAGATAGCATCACGATTATGCAGAATGGCTGACAGTTGCAATTGGACTTTTGCCGACATTCCCATATTCCAGGAAAAAATATATTCCTATAGTCATGACAAGCAGTCTACTCCATTTCATGAACAGGCAGTCATTTTTTTCGAACATTTAAAGCCAGAAGAAACATATATATTCAAAACTTGGAAAGTCCTCTCCAAGGATTACAATGACTTCCTGTCCAAGTGGGCAAAAGCTCAGATAAATGACTTATCAGATTTTTATCAGTTCCTAAATGAAGAAAATAGGCTTTTTACAGCATTCGTCACTAACTGCTCTAATGCAGGACAGCAAGACATGTCAACAATTATCAATGGCACCAATACTGTATGCCAAAGGCTGATGACAGAATTGACAGCATCAGGTATTCCATCCTTGCAGGTAAGAACATTTATGCTTGTCAGATCAAATCACCGTCTCATCAAAAATGCGACTTGCGGTCTGGAGACTCTTTCCAAAAGTAACTTACTACCCAAAGAACATTTTGATCTCTATGCGTCTTTATTATTGTCACCATTTATTTGTGTCAATCGTCAGCTGGTTTGTATCAGAACAAAGAACCAAACTGAAGAATTAATTCGAATCGGTAAAGATGCTCCGATAGTTCTTGATAAATACTGCAGTCATTATGGTATTAAAGACATTTACTTTAATGATATGCCTTTGTCTATTATTAAGAAGATAATTACAGATGACATCGATTGAGCTATACTTCTCGAATGTCCTTACCCTATATCTCCAATTATATCGATTGGTGATATCAAATTAATTGCAGGTATTTTCACATACTGTGCTTGCTTTTTAAATTCATTAAAAAACTTCATATGAAACAGAAACTTAAGAAAGGAAAAATTGAAAGCATCTACAAGTTGACAATGCCTGATTTATTTGATACAACGGATGTTAAGGAGGAAGAAATTTTGCCATGCTGGGAAAAATACACTTATTTTATTAAAAAGGCTTTACCTCTCGAACAAGTCATGGAAATCATCGATGAACAATACAATCTATTGTTCCTATATCATTATGAACCGTCAAACTTTATATTATGTGGACATAAATGCTGCTATGTATCAACCCCCGAAGCAGACCACATGGTAAAAATTTCCGTATCTACAGACGAAAACGGATTATGCGACAGGGTTCACCTGACTATCTATCATTCCATAGAGATAATGATAGATGATATCATGAAAGAAAATCACTATATGCAGAGCAAACATGAGTTCAATTTCAATGAGACAATGGGCAACTATATAAAGCTCTTTGTATGACCACTTTTAGCTGACTTTCAAGTCTTCATGGTTCATCGTCATGCGTTTTTTCTGATGCAAATTTAGGTATCAGTCATATTCAGAGGCAAGACTAAATGAATTTATGATGAAATCTCCATCTTTCAGATTGTATTTCAGCAGAAAGTCTTGCCCTTTTATGTCTCGACACCATTTCAGCATCCGTAAAAACCTAAGACGATGAATACATATCATCTACATTAGGGTAAAGTTTAACTTAATGTAATCATTTATGAAATTGGAAGAAAGCAAAGAGTACATGCTTGCACAAAGCATTGAAAATGAAATCAACAGTTTTTCATTTGACGGTAAAAGATTTGCGGAGGCAGTCAAAAGGTTTCACCCGACACTTCAACAAAAATTCTATCGCATCATGAGGACATGTATCACAGAACTGGCAAAGTCAGACCGGCCGATTGATGACAGGAATAAGGCTTCATTTGAGGAATGTAGAAAGATAGACAGATTCCTCGAAAAAGAAGGACGGAGCATTCCGACAATTTGAAAATATTGTCTGTGATAACAGCCGGAGCCATAGCTCTGGCTTTCTTTTTACCCACTCCCCACTTATATACTCCGTTCTACCTTTTATAATATTTCCCTTCCCCTTTTTACATGACTTTTATCTCCCGTTTGGTTTCTTCCGGACATTATTGTCCGAGGTATTTTATTTGCAAAGTTAGGCCCTCTGACATCTTATTCCCCAAATATTCCGGTCGAAATCTTCCTTCTGCGAAGAGTATTTGGTCCGGAATATTTTGTCCATATGCAGAGTGCCGGTTTTAAGGCAAAAAAATAACCTCCCGACAATAATGGAAAGAATCCGTTACGATAGGGAAATAAAACATTATCAGTTATGAATTTTATAGTATCATCATCAGTGTTATCAGGCAAATTGGCAGAAATGTCAAAAGTAATGAACCCTAAAGTTGTAGATCCGGTTCTTGGGTATTTCCTGTTTCGCATAAAAGGCGAAAAGTTGCAGATTACAGCGTCAGACGGTGACTGCACCCAGTGTTCAACTGTCGATGTAGTATCCACATCGGAAGACGGTGAATTGTGTATGCCGTCAACTCTTCTTCTCAATGCCATGAAGAACATACCAGAACAACCCCTCACTTTTATAGTCAATCCCGACAACTATTCTGTTGTTGTCAAGTATAACAACGGAAAATTTGATTTTCAAGGCAGGTCGTCCGAAGACTATATCGTTAATACAGAAATAAAAGGTGATTTCAACGAGTCTGTTATCGGAAGCGACATACTGTCTATGGCTATTTCGCAGACCTCTTTTGCTGTAGCAACAGACGATTTGCGCCCTATCATGTGTGGTATTTATTTTACAGTTACAGACGGAAAGTTTCAGGTCGCTGCATCCGATGGGCACAAACTGGCTCGCAATACTTACCCTATGGACGGTAATACGGAAAGTGCTGGAGCCATGTCATTAATTATACCTATGAAGCCGGCAAAACTTATTAAAGGACTGTCCACAGGAGAGCAACAGGTCAGGATACTATACAACGAGCGTGAGGCAACGTTTATTTTTGAAAATGATGCCTTGCATTTCCGGTTGCTCGAAGGCCGTTTCCCGAACTACAATGCAGTAATTCCAAAGAACAACGATAAAGTTGCTGTGATAGACAGGTCGGCCTTGCTTGCAGCAATCAAGCGTGTTGGTGTCTTTTCCAGTATAGCAAGCGGATGTATCATCATGCGTTTTTCAGGACTTAATGTTATTGTGTCAGGTAAGGATATAGATTTTTCAACATCAGCCGAAGAGACAATCTTCTGTACTTACACCGGAAACGATATTACCATAGGTTTCAAGAGAGAATACCTCCGCCAGATTCTTGAGACATTTACCGTTGAAGAAGTCCGTATCTCTATGAGTGATAAATCAAGAGCTGCACTCTTCACCCCTGTTACGGATGAAAAAGAAATCGATAACCTTTCATTGCTTATGCCAATGATGGTTGATGATTGATACTGATAATGTCCCGGCTCTGCTTTTCGGAGCAGGGCTTTTCCTTTTTTCACCCTTTATTTTTATACTTGTCCGATGTATTTCTTTTAGCGTTTTACCATTCTCTGACATGATGAACATTTATATACTCTGATACCTTTCATTAATACCATTTTTAGATGTGTAAAGCTGTCCCTCCCTCTTTTATCCTCCCCGCATCGGATAATCAAAGATATCAGATGCCATTCTGTAGGTTAGGGCATCACGTAGCACCTGGTGCTATGTAATGCTCAAACTTACAGAATTTCCGGTATATCCTATTATCCGATGCATCTGGTCGTGTACCTTTTCTACAGTCCCTTACCCTTTCTACACCATGCTCACCACTTATATTGATATATAGCTTCAATATGCTGTATATTATTTTATCTGCAAAGTTCCATTGTAGCTAACCGTTTGTGGAACAATATCCACTATGCTATTGAAGCGAAATCTTCCTTCTTTGAAGTGTATTTCACTTCAATACATTGTCCACAAAGGCTACAATCAATATAGCAGACAAATAATATACATGCCTTGCATCAGAAGCATAGGGCATTGAACCATTAATGTAACACTGCACGCCGGCAGGATAAAGATAGGCAGGTTAATATGGGTAAAAGAAGTTATAAGTCAGATTTTGAGGCAATGATTAAGAAAAATGGCACACAGGTTTATGACCACCTGTCCGACGTGATGCCTGACGCTGCTATACGACTGTCAAAAGGAGATTTCATAAAGGTTGTCAATGGATACGGATGTGTCATCGGTCCGTTTGAGATTCTCGGATTCTCCCAACCGGACTCCACTGGATGCTGTATTTATCTCAACTGGGATTGCTACTGGTACAAAGAGCCGTTAAACAAGGTTGTCATGGATGATTTATAACTCCAGCCACCAGGTAACTACACCTGGTGCTTGCCCTCTTCCCACTTATATCTTACATCCATTGGCAGGAGGGTTTTCACTCTGTTCATCTTTTGCTGACGGAATGAGTGTTCTTATGTGCCACTGCCCAGTACATTCTTCAGGCTTCCATGAAGTCATCAGAAAGCACTTGGTGGCACAACACATATTCCGTCTGCCTTTATGAACTCAGATGTGAAGCTCCTCCTCCCCCCCCTTTATAGTATTCATTCCCTCCCCTTGTATCAGACACCTCTTTCCCTTTTGTACAGGCCTCCGGCCATATCTGAATTAATGCACAAACCCGTTTCCGCTTATTTTTAGGCAAAGTTAGAACATCGGTTCCAATCATGCCAAGACTGAACTGAATGAAGCGGAAAATCTTCCTCTTCACAAGCTTGAGAGTATTTCCCGCTTCAGTCTTGTCAGATTGTACCCTATTGTCAGAATAGCCTCAAAATAACCTTTCAACAGGTCTGTACAAGGCCATTAAGAAAGGGAAATAAAAAATAAAGGCTATTATGGGTTACAACAAATTCAAATCATTTTTGGCAAATATTCAGGCCATAGAAACTGCCTTTGATATTATGAGGCAAAAGAGAGAAGCAACAGACGAAGAAAAAGAAATTCTTCGCCAGTACAGCGGTTTCGGCGGTATGTCGTATGTGTATTCATTGGACGATGACAAGGACGAGACACCCGAAGTACAGGCAGCCCTTTCACGTTTGCATGACATCCTTATGCGTATAACAGACAATCAGGCAGACAAGTACAAGCAATTGGTTAAAAGCATCAGGAACTCCACTCTTACCGCTTTTTACACCCCACAGACATTTATCCGGTCTTTGGGCGACTGTATTCAGCATACGCTTTCATCACAGGGCTTGCAGGTCAATACCCTGTTAGAGCCATCTGCCGGTACAGGCGGTTTCCTGCATCTGCTGAATGATACAATCCGCAAATTTGCGTTTGAAAAAGACACGGCCACGGGTATTGTTCTTCACTCGCTCAATCCCGACACTTCTGTTTTCGTTGACGGCTTCGAAAGCATCTGCAGTTCTTCTATTTCGGACAGCAAGTTCGATGTTATTGCTTCAAATATCCCATTCGGCAATATCAAGGTGTACGACCAGTCATTTCTTGACCGTGGCGGAAGTTTTGCATTGTCAACCAAGGCAATACACAATTATTTCTTTGTAAAGGCTATCGACCTGCTCAATGAGGGCGGTTTGCTTGTATTCATTACTTCACGTGGAGTAGCCGATTCTCCAAGTAACAAGTTTGTGCGTCAGTTCATTGTTGACAATACCAACCTCATTACAGCATTGCGCTTGCCTGACAATCTGTTTGTCAATACGGCTGGCATAGAGATAGGCAGCGACCTTTTCATTTTACAGAAACATTCCAACAAAGCAATGCTTACCTCACGTGAGCAGATGTTTCTTGACATATTCAAGGAGAACGTGCCCAACTCACGTGACAAGACCGAATATGCAAACCGTCTTTTGTCAAGGTCTCAAAATACATTGTGCGACAAAACAGAGATCGCCAAAAATCAGTATTCAAAATATGTACGCAAGTACAAATGGCAAGGTACGGATACCGATATGCTTTCAGCGCTTTCTTCTATAGTCAGCGATGACCTGTCACGCTATTTCCGCAAATCGCTGTTCCTGCAGCAGTCACCGGTTGTTCAGGCACACTCACTCTTTGATTTGTTCGACATGTCAGAGAGCCAGCCGGAACAAGTACAGCCCAAAGCCCAGTATATCATTTATACCGAACCTGTACAATCGTGGATGATTGACGGCACTTTGGTTGAGTTCAACGGCCAGATAGGTAACATTCGCTTTACCCGACATGCCGGTTTTGTTTCCGAAGTAGAGTTCCGTCCTTTACAGATGCATCAGCTGAATATTGATAGAGCGAGAGATTATTTCAGTGTTCGCAGTGCCTATTTCAATCTTTCTGCAACAGAGCAGAAGTTACGTTTTGAACAGCCGCATTTGCGCAACATCCTTAATACCGTTTACGACGAATACACCGAGAAGTGGGGCAAGCTGCATGAAAATGACAACTTGGAGTTTATTCACCTCGATGCGGTAGGAAACGAAGTCGTAGGTATCGAATTATTGCGTCATAACCGTATTGTCAAGGCTGATATTATGAATGAGCCGGTCGCATTTGCACACGTGGACGAGAGTGTTTCCCTTAAACCTCTTGAAGCACTTGCAAGCAGTCTCAACTATTACGGACAGGTCAGACTTGACTATATTTGCCGTGTTACAGCCTTGTCGGAGTCTGAAATCATAGAACAGCTTACAGGCGAAATATTCTTTAATCCTATAAACGGATGTTGGGAAGAGAAAGGCCGTTTCCTTGCAGGAAATGTGATTGAGAAGAACAAGCAGATTTGTACACTCCTTTCCGAACTGTCGGAAGACCAGAAAGAATGGGCTAACCGTTCTGTCCTCGCCTTGGAGAATGTCACACCCGAAGTCATCCCTTATGAAGACCTTGATTTCAACCTTGGCGAGCGTTGGGTTCCGTGCAGTGTTTACGAACGCTTTGCAAGTGAACTGTTTGAGTGTGAGGTATCGATAAGCTACTTTGATGTCAATGATACATACATTGTATCGCTTCACGGATATTCTTCTGTTGCCTACAGGGTTTATTCTGTCGCCAATCTGTCAGGCGATGCGCTCTTTGTTCATGCCTTGCATGATACCGTTCCCGAGATTACCAAGACAATCACACGCAACGGTAACGATGTGCGTGTTCCTGACGAAGAAGCAATCCAAGAGGCAAGCAACAAGATACAGGAGATACGTCAGAAGTACAACCAGTGGCTCGACAGACAGCCTGTGACAGTACGTGACGAACTTGTCAGACTTTATAATGAACGATTCAACTGTTATGTAAGACCGTCTTATGACGGTTCTGCACAGACATTCCCTGGCCTGTGTTTTGACAAGTTCGATTACAAGGATTTGTACCAGTCACAAAAGGACGCTATCTGGATGCTAAAGCAAAACGGTGGCGGTGTTTGTTGGCACGATGTAGGTGCTGGCAAAACGATGATTATGTGTGTGGCCGCTTATGAAATGAAACGCCTCGGACTTGTCAACAAACCGCTTATAATCGGGTTGAAAGCCAACATACACCAGATAGCCCAGTGTTTCCGTCAGGCCTACCCCAATGCAAGGATTCTATATCCCGGCAAGGATGATTTCAAGCCTGCACAGCGAGAAAACATCTTCTCGCAGATCAAGAACAACAACTGGGATTGCATCATCCTTACCCATGAGCAGTTTGGCAAGATACCGCAGTCCGAACAGACACAGGCAGCTATCATTCAGGAAGAACTCAACGATGTTGAGCGTTCTCTCTCTGCTTTGGAAGAATCAGGTATGCAGTGGCGAAACAAGAGGATGCTCAACGGTTTGGAGAAGAGAAAGGAAAACCTTACCGTCAATCTGTCTAAGTTGCAACATTCCATTAATGAGAAGAAAGACAACTGCATAGATTTTCATTCAATGGGCATCGACCATATTTTTGTGGACGAGTACCATTTTTTCAAGAATCTTATGTTCCAGACCCGACATACACGTGTCGCAGGTATCGGCAACAATCAGGGTTCGCAGCGTGCTATGAACCTGCTGATTGCAATCAGAGATATTCAGATGCGCACAGGTAAGGATTTGGGAGCGACATTCCTCTCTGGTACGGTTGTTGTTAATGCACTTACAGAGCTTTATGTGCTGTTCAAGTATTTGCGTCCTAATGAGCTTTCTCGCCAGTGTGTAAACTGCTTCGATGCATGGGCGGCAATTTTCACACAAAAGAGTGCTGATTATGAGTTGAGCGTCACAGGCTCAATCCGCAGAAAAGAGCGTTTCCGTACCTATATCAAAGTTCCCGAACTCGCCGCTTTCTTGCGTGAGATTACAGACTACAGGACTGCCGAAATGATGCATCTTGATATTCCCGACAAAAATGTGCGTTTCCTCAACAGCAAGCCGACACTCGCACAGGAAGAAATGATTAACAGACTCATTTCTTTTGCCAAGACAGGCGTTTGGGATGATTTGGGTCTCGACATGCCCGAACCGGAAAACCTGGATAAGGCCAAAATGCTTATTGCGACGGACATTGCCCGCAAAATGGCACTTGACATGCGAATGTTGGGTGATAAGTTCACCGATGATCCGCAGAACAAGGCCAGCCAGTGCGCACGACAGATTTATGAGTATTATTGCCGTTTTAACGAGCAGAAAGGCACGCAGTTTGTGTTCAGTGATTTGAGTACCTACAAGCCGGACGAGTGGAATATCTATCAGGATATTGCCGACAAGCTGATTAATATCTATGGAATCCCCAAAGATGAAATCAGGTTCATTCAGACTGTCAAGACAGAGATTGCACGTGACCGTCTGTTTAACGATATGAACTCTGGAAAAGTACGTGTCCTTTTCGGTTCAACCAGTATGTTGGGAACAGGTGTCAATGCCCAGCAGCGAGCGGTTGCAGTACATCATCTTGATATTCCTTGGGTGCGACATGAAGTCGCATAGATAATTGTTGGAATGATACTTACGGGTATCAGCTTTAACCCGCTGTTCCGTCAGCGGTAGCCTACCGACCGATGCACCTTAATGTTGTATTAAGCGGTCGGGACGAAGTACACTTTCGCAAGACAAGACAGAACCGTGAGGGGAAGTCAAGTACGGTTAGTATCATACCGTAGAGTGGCGAGGCTGGATAGTATGGTTAGCGCAAGCGAACTGTTAGTAAACTTCGTAATGTCACGAAAGAGTGTAAGATACTGGCACACTCTACCCAAAAGGGAAGCGGTCGGTTAATCCTCTCCATGGTAGGATTACACGGATATAAGCACCGCCGGAGAATGAGACAGAACCTAACCTATCCGTTAGTTATCTATGTGGAACATGGTAAGCCTGTATATCTCCTGTCATGTAAAAATGACAGGTAAGCTGACAGCAATGAAAGCCGAATGGTGTGCAGGTATAAGATAACAGAAAAAGCGAATGCCGTTCTGTAATGGAGCGGATACGGATTGAACCGACATCACGGGCTGATGTGGGCGACATCATCCGACACGAAAGTGGGCAGACTTCTGTGACGACATTAGGTAGGCAATCAAACCGAATGTTGTCAAATGGTGATTCTTTACAATTAACTTTTAGAACTTTCA
>OGRF01000119.1_pt1 | contig 74195 bp, 61 predicted proteins | sample 1553381 | NCBI WGS metagenome assembly OGRF01 (sample SAMEA2580060, study PRJEB22360) | human gut metagenome | biome: human gut; feature: human-associated habitat; material: faeces | place: Denmark | collected 2008/2010
TTTGTTGCTCAGGAACTTATAAATAAAGTTAAATTATAGTGTTGCGGAATTAAGGTTAACAAAACACTCTATGAAGCATTTTATCCTGACTGCAGCGGCTCTGCTTTCCGCATCAGCCTCGCTGGGCGCAACGGAGGTGCTGACGTCGCCCGACGGACGGCTGCAGTTGTCGTTCGACCTCACCGCCGACGGAACGCCAACCTACAAAATGGATTACAACAACAAGCCGGTAATCGCCACAAGCCGGCTCGGTCTGGAACTTAAAAACCAAAAATCACTGCTCGACGGATTCAAGATGGAACGCGTCAGCCGCTCGTCGTTCGACGAGACGTGGCAACCGGTATGGGGCGAGCAGTCGAGCATCCGAAACCACTACAACGAAATGGCTGTATGCCTGTCGCAACCCGACGACAACGGGCATCTGCGCGAGATGATTGTGCGTTTCCGACTCTACGACGATGGTGTAGGATTCCGCTATGAGTGGCCTGCGCAAGACAATTTCACCTATTTCACAATAAAGGAAGAGCGCACGGAATTTGCCATGACGGGCGACCACACTGCCTATTGGATTCCGGGCGACTACGACACTCAGGAATACGACTACACCATAAGCCGCCTGTCGGAGGTGCGCGAGAAAATGCCTGCCGTGAAGTTCAGCTACAATGTGTCGTCGACAGTGTTCTCCGACACCGGCGTGCAGACGTCGCTGCAACTGAAAACCGACGACGGAATATACCTTAACATCCATGAGGCGGCGTGTGTGGACTACTCCACAATGCACCTCAACCTCGACGAGAAACGCATGGTGCTGACGTCGTGGCTCACCCCCGACGCCCGTGGCAACAAGGGCTATCTGATGGCTCCTTGCCACTCTCCATGGCGCACCGTGATGGTCACTTCTACAGCCACCGCCGCCCTCGACTCAAAGCTCATCCTCAACCTCAACGAGCCGTGCAAGCTTGAAGACACGTCGTGGATACACCCTACGAAATACATGGGCGTATGGTGGGAGATGATTGTGGGCAAAAGCTCATGGGCTTATTCAAACGCTTCGGCTGTCAACCTCGACAGCATCGACTACAAAACCATGAAGCCTAACGGCATCCACGGTGCAAACAACGACAACGTGAAGCGTTACATCGACTTTGCCGCCGAAAACGGATTCGACCAGCTGCTGGTGGAAGGATGGAACATCGGATGGGAAGACTGGTTCGGCCACGAAAAGGATTATGTGTTTGACTTTGTCACTCCAAACCCCGACTTCGACATCGCAATGCTCAACGACTATGCTCACAGCAAAGGCATCAAACTGATGATGCACCACGAAACTTCGGGCTCGCTGCGCAACTATGAGCGCCACCTCGACGCAGCATACTCGCTGATGAACAAATATGGATACGACGCCGTAAAGAGCGGATATGTGGGCAATATGGTGCCGCGTGGAGAATATCACTACGGACAATGGGCAAACAACCACTATCTCTACTGCGTGAAAGAGGCCGCCAAACACAAAATAATGGTCAACGCGCACGAGGCGACTCGCCCAACCGGACTTTGCCGCACATACCCAAACCTTGTGGGCAACGAGAGCGCCCGCGGAACAGAATATCAGCAGTCGGCAGGCATCATGCCACACCACGTGACAATTCTGCCGTTCACGCGTCTGCAGGGCGGCCCTATGGACTACACTCCTGGTATCTTCTGCATGGACGTGTCGAAACTCAATCCTGAAAACCACGGACATGTCAACGCCACGCTGTGCAACCAGCTGGCACTCTACGTAACACTCTACTCTCCGCTGCAGATGGCAGCCGACGTGCCTGAAAACTATATGCGCTACGCCGACGCCTTCCGCTTCATCAAGGATGTGGCTGTAGATTGGGACGAGAGCCGCTATCTCGCGGCCGAACCGGGTGAATACATCATTGCAGCGCGCCGTGAGAAAGGCGGACAGCGCTGGTTTGTGGGCGGTGTGACCAACGAGGACGCACGCACAATGACCGTCGACTTCTCTTTCCTTACAAAGGGTCAGAAATATATGGCAACAATATATGCCGACGCAAAAGACGCCGACTATGAGATAAATCCTGAAAAGTATGTGATCTCGCGCCGCGTGGTGACTGCAAAAGACAAGGAGAAAATCTTTATGGCTCGCGGTGGAGGCTTCGCCATCAGCCTTATGCCCGTCGACGACCACACGCAGAAATTGAAAAAACGCAAATAACGACACCCAATCCGTGTCAAGCACCCTTGCCATTATTCGGCAAGGGTGCTTTTTTATGCCGTTTTATTTGCCGCAGAGCAAATTATAATGTAATTTTGGAAAGACAATAAAAGACTATAAGACAATGTTTGACACGTCACGACCATTCACGTTCGACCGCGTGGTGCGCATCCTGATCACCATCGCCACGCTTATCGGCGCCTACTGGCTGCTCAAAGCAATCAGCGGCGCGCTGCTGCCTTTCTGCGTAGCCTGCCTACTTGCCTACATCTTCGAACCATTCGTGGCTTTCAACAAACGGCTGCTTCGCTGCCGCGGCAACGTGCTGCCGATATTCCTCTTTCTTGTCGAACTCTTCGGAGTCATCGCCCTGCTCGGCTGGTTTCTCATCCCCCGCATCATCGACGAGATTGTCACCGTGGGCAACCTGTTCAACGACTATGCCACATCAAGCAGCAGCCGCTACATTCCGCAGGCTGTACACGACTTTGTCATGAAATATGTCGACATGAAGACACTCGCATCCGTGCTGACGCAGGAACAGTGGAGCGACATAGTGAAAAAATCGCTGTCGGGCACATGGACCATGGTCAGCGGAAGCATCTCAATGCTGCTGACAGTGTGCAGTTGGTTCATAGTGCTGCTATACTTCATCTTCATCCTGCTCGATTACGACCGCTTCATGAACAGCATGCGCAGCCTGATTCCTCAAAAATACAAACCGACGGTGCTGAAAATCGCCGGCGACATCAAAAACAGCATGAACCGCTATTTCCGCGGACAAACGCTCGTGGCGCTGTGCGTCGGAGTGCTTTTCAGCATAGGCTTCCTCATCATCGACCTTCCGCTCGCCATCATTATGGGCATGTTTATCGGACTGCTCAACATGGTGCCGTATCTGCAACTCATCTCGCTGCTGCCCACCACACTGCTGTGCGTGGTCTATGCCGCCGAGACAAATTCCAGCTTCTGGGTGATTTTCGCTTTGGCAATGGTGGTCTATGGTGTGGTACAGCTGATACAAGACCTGTATCTCGTGCCAAAAATCATGGGAAAGACAATGGGGCTCAACCCTGCAATCATCCTTCTGTCGCTGTCAATCTGGGGATCGCTGCTCGGATTCCTCGGCTTGATAATCGCCTTGCCGCTCACCACACTGCTTCTGTCATACTACAACACCTACGTGCTGCACGAAGGCAAACCGGAACAATCTGCTGAAAACCAAAATAACGGGAACTAAAAAAAACAATTATGAAAAAACTCATCCTTACACTCATTATCATTTTAACTGGAACTTTTTGCGTTCAAGCACAGGAGCACCTAAAATTCATGGGAATACCTTTGACAGGAAACATCAACTCTTTCCAAACAAAACTTAAGGCAAAGGGTTTCGAAGTGGATAAACAAATAAATAAATATGCCCCTGTAGGTACCCGTATCTTCAAAGGTCTGTTCGCAGGCGAAAATGCGCAAATTTCCGTGTTCTACAATAAAAAGCACAAAACAGTCTATCGAGCAAAAGCTATTATAAAAGTTACAGATCAAGATATTTTTGATCAAAAAAAATATGAATTGGCCAACATGCTCAGGCAAAAATATAGCTCAATGTACATAGACGCCGGCGAAAACGGATTGTCCATATATGTCACAAACAATCTCGGCACAACAAATCTTGGCCATATCGATTTGTTCGGCGGAACAGAGGACCCTAATCTTTCCAACTACTTCACAACGACCTACTGCATCCACGTTGACTATTGGGACACGACAAATTCCGATAAAAACGAAGATGACAGGATGGAAGATTTATAACATACTCCACAGAGCGGCACGGCTGAAGCATCAAAGCCGACCGTTCCTGTGTGTGTCTACCACAGATTGAAGCGCCATCCCACTTTCATCTCCACACTGAACAACGAGTTGGCAAGAATCGTTTTCTTGTCGGCCACAACAGCCACATCCGTCTTGCCCACAATTCCGGCAAACCATCGGCGGTTGTTCCATGTGACAGAAAGATTCAGGCGGTTGTACAGCCGGAACGAACACCCCGGATTGACACTCGACTGCTTGCCTTTCGACACCGACGGAATCACAGCCTCGCTCACGCCAATGTTGTAGTGCTTCGCTGGCACCCAGTTGTAGGCATAACCGCCTTTCACGCCACAGGTCTGCTCCTTGACGGTGAACACCCTCGAGTGCCATTCCTCCGGCAATTGAGGCTTCAGATAATCCGGCAGTTTCGCGAAATCGAAATTAAGGTCCTGATTGTTGTAGGAGAAACCCACGAAGAAAGAGCCCTGGCTGCGCAGCTGCAGTTTGCTGATTGAGAACGCCGCCGCATAGCTGTAGCGTTTGTTGTTGAAGAAATAAACCGCCTCGATGCCCCACGACGACGTGCGCACACCGTCAAACTTCTCATTGATGCCCTTCATGTCGCCCACCCGCTTAAGGTTCATCCCCACATCATTCTTTATAGAATAAAGGCTTGCGGTAAACAGTGCACACGTAAAATCGAAATTGAACTTCGACTTGCGCCGGTCAACGTCGCCAAACAGCTTGTTGATGTTGAAATCATAGCCGAGCGACACCGCGAGATACGTTATGTCGAAACCGATAGTGTTGGTCGACGGCGAACGCATCTCCACCTTGCAGTCATGGTCAATCAGAAAGCGATTGTCGTCAATCCAACTGTTGGTGCGCAATTTCACGTTCATCTTATAGCCCGTACCTTTTACGTATGCAGAATCGTAGGAATTGAAGAAACGGTCGCCCCAACGATAGGTCTTGACACAGAAACGAGGAAACTTACCCCACTCCGCCACCGAATCAAGTGCAAACGACAATGCCTTGCCCGGAACGGCAACACACACCATCGCTGTCAAAACCATTAAAATTTTCTTGATTCTCATCATTTTTGTTTGCGGACTGCAAAATTACAAAAAATCCAAGACTCCCGAAAAAAAACAATCTACACAACTCATCAAAAACTGCCGGGACAGCATACCTTGACAGCATCCCTGCAGATGGGTGACCAACAGCCTTCAACGGCGCATCACACCGAGTTTTCCGACTTCCCGTTTCCCCGTTTTTTCAAACCTAAAAATCCTTATTTAGACACAAAGTTTTCCAAAAATATTTTTATTCCGCTCATTATAAGCAAGTTAAAAATTAACAATTGCCAAAAAGTTTCCAAAAATAAAAATTTGCTTTGTTATTTGAAAAACAATATCTACCTTTGAACCCACAATCCAAAACTGAAATAATTAACCCAAGAATATGATACAGACAGTGATTAAACGCGACGGAAGAGTCGTGGGCTACAACGAAGAGAAAATCAAGGCGGCAATCCGCAAAGCGATGATTACGACGGAGAAGGGCGAGGACGAATCGCTTATCCAGAAAATCACCGACCGCATCGGCATGAACGGCAAAGAGCAAATGAGCGTAGAGGAAATTCAGGACAACGTTGAGCTTGAATTGATGAAGAGTTCGCGCAAGGAAGTGGCAAAACGCTACATCGCCTACCGCGACCAGCGCAGCATCGCACGCCGCGCCAAGACACGCGACATTTTCCTTGAAATCATCGAGGCGAAGTCGAACGACATCACACGCGAGAACGCCAACATGAACGCCGACTCGCCAGCCGGTATGATGATGAAATTTGCCAGCGAGACAACAAAACCGTTTGTCGACGACTACCTCCTCTCACCAGAGACAGCCGACGCCGTAAAAGGCAACTATCTGCACATCCACGACAAAGACTACTATCCGACAAAGAGTCTCACCTGCGTGCAGCATCCGCTCGACAAAGTGCTTAAATACGGATTCTCGGCAGGCCATGGAGAGTCGCGCCCGGCAAAACGCATCGAGACAGCAAGCATCATCGGCTGCATCTCCCTCGAAACAGCTCAGAACGAGATGCACGGCGGACAGGCAATCCCCGCATTCGACTTCTATCTGGCTCCCTACGTACGCTCATCGTTTGTTGAAGAAGTGAAAAACACCGAAGCCATCTTCGGTCAGGACTTCAGCGACCTGTATGACATAAAACTTGACGACTTCATCAAAAAGCCGCTCGACGGACTCGAAGGCAAGGACCGTGCGCTGCAGCACGCCATCAACAAGACCGTCAACCGCGTACACCAGGCTATGGAAGCATTCATCCACAACATGAACACCATCCACTCTCGTGGAGGCAACCAAGTGGTGTTCAGCTCAATAAACTACGGCACCGACACCAGTGCCGAAGGACGCTGCATCATCCGCGAAATCCTCAACTCAACATACGAAGGAGTGGGCAACGGAGCCACAGCCATCTTCCCTATCCAGATTTGGAAAAAGAAACGCGGCGTCAACTATCTGAAGGAAGACCGCAACTACGACCTGTATAAATTGGCATGCAAAGTGACAGCACGCCGCTTCTTCCCCAACTTCGTGAACCTTGACGCCACCTTCAACTTCCACGAGAAATGGCGCGCCGACGACCCGGAACGCTATCACTACGAAGTGGCTACAATGGGATGCCGCACGCGCGTGTTTGAAAACCGCTTCGGCGAAAAGACATCTATCGGACGCGGCAACCTGTCGTTCTCCACAATCAACATCGTGAAACTCGCAATCGAATGCATGGGCATCCAAGACGAGAAAGAGCGCATCGACGCCTTCTTCAAGAAGCTCGACAACATGCTTGAAATCACAGCCACACAACTCTGCGAGCGTTACGACTTCCAGAAAACGGCTCTTGCCAAGCAATTCCCGCTGCTGATGTCGAAACTATGGAACGGAGGCGACCAGCTGAAACCCGACCAGACCGTAGAGAGCGTTATCAACCAGGGCACACTCGGAATCGGATTCATCGGCTTGGCTGAATGCCTTGTGGCACTCACCGGCAAACACCACGGAGAGTCGAAGGAAAGCCAGGAGCTTGGTCTGCGCATTGTGGGCTACATGCGAAGCAAGGCAAACGAGTTCTCAGAACGCTACAACCACAACTTCAGCGTGCTCGCCACTCCGGCAGAAGGCCTTTCCGGAAAATTCACCAAGCGCGACCGCAAAACGTTCGGCATAATCAAAGGCGTGACCGACAAAGAGTACTACACCAACTCAAACCACGTGCCGGTATGGTACAAGTGCAGCCCTCGCCACAAGGCTGAAGTGGAGGCTCCCTACCACGAGCTCACTCGCGGCGGACACATATTCTATGTGGAAATCGACGGCGACGCAACTCACAACCCAGAGGCTATCGCCGACATCGTCGACCTCATCGACAAGTACAACATCGGATACGGATCGGTCAACCACAACCGCAACCGCTGTATGGACTGCGGATATGAAGACGCCACCAACAACCTCGACACATGCCCTAAGTGCGGCAGCCACAGAATCGACAAGCTGCAGCGCATCACGGGCTACCTCGTAGGCACCACCGACCGCTGGAACAGCGCCAAACTGGCAGAACTTAACGACCGCGTGGTTCACAAATAAAAACCACAGATGAGAATAAGAGTATTGGATATTGTTGAAGGCACAAGCGTTGACGGACCGGGACTCCGCACGTCAATCTACCTTGCCGGATGCTACCACCGCTGCCCAGGATGCCACAATCCGGAATCCTGGGCAATGGACGGCGGCAGAGAGGCCACTGTCGATGAGCTGCTCGACACCATTCGCTACAACGACTTCAACGTGACCCTCTCGGGCGGAGATCCGCTCTACCACCCCAAAGAGGTGGCGGAACTGTGCCGGCGCATCAAGCAGGAACTGGGAAAAACCGTTTGGTGTTTTACGGGTTTCACTTGGGACGAGATACAAGCCGACCCGGCATTGCAGCTTCCGCTGCAATGGATCGACGTGGTGGTCGAAGGACGCTTTATCGAGGCTCTGCGCGACACGCAGCTGCGCTTCCGCGGCAGCCCCAACCAGCGCATCGTCGACGTTGCCGCATCAAAAGGGAAAGCAATTCCGGTGGAACTGACAGAGTATTATTAATCAGACTAAATACACAATCTATAAAATGACGTTTCTACAACAGATACGCGATGGCATCATCGCTTTCAGCGACTTTATATGCGGATATCCGCTGTTTGTGCTGCTAATCGGCGGCGGACTGTTTCTGTTCATCTACTCCAAGGCTTTGCCAATCCGTTGGCTGAGCCTTGCGCTGCATTCGCTCCGCGTAAAAAAACAGGGAGAAGGTCAAATAAGCTCATTCCAGGCACTGATGAGCACCATCTCGTCGACCGTAGGACTGGGCAACATCGCCGGCGTAGCGATAGCTCTGGTTGTCGGCGGTCCAGGAGCCATCTTCTGGATGTGGGTGAGCGCACTTCTCGGAATGGCGACAAAATTTTTCGAGGGTACACTTGCCATAATGTATAAGGGCAAGGACGATCGCGACGAAGTGCAAGGAGGACCGATGTATATGATTACCAAAGGTCTCGGCAAACGTATGAAGCCGCTTGCGGTGGTGTTCTCCGTAGCGGGAATGGTGGGCAGTTTTGCCCTGATGCAAGCCAACCAGCTCACCGAAGCAATGGCAACCGTCTGCATAAGTCCGCTGCTCGGCATCGCCGACTCCACAACCATGCGCTTCATCATCGGTGTCTGTATCTGCGCCATCGTGTCGGTCGTGGTGCTCGGAGGGCTGAAACGCATAGCCAACGTCGCCACAAAGATAGTGCCCATAATGGTGGGATGCTACTTTCTGATGGTGCTCTACATAATAGTCACCAATCTTGACCTGCTGCCATCCACATTCGCCGCCATCATCAACGGCGCGTTCAACATGCAGGCAGGCATCGGCGGCATTGTCGGCACAGCCATCGTCGGCGCACGCCGCGCCATGTATGTCAACGAGGCAGGTGTCGGTACGGCAGGAATGATGCACGGAGCGTCGATGAATGCCGAACCCGTGCGCGAAGGACTCGTAGCGATGCTCGGACCGGCAATCGACTCCGGACTCGTCTGCACCCTTACGGCAATACCCATCATAATGGCAGGCAACTTCCACACAGAAGGCATTGCCGGACTCTCGATAGCCCTTGAGGCATACGACATCCTCATCCCCGTTGTCGGAAAGTACCTGCTGCTTGTCATGGTTGTGGTGTTTGCCATGTCGACCATGTTCTCCTACTCATACTATGGCTGCAAATGCACGTCCTATCTATTTGGCTCAAAAAACACTAAATACTATCTGTATTTCTACCTTCTCACACTTGTGATTTCCAGCGTGATGACCCTCGGTCTGACTGTAAGCGTCATGGACATAGCCTTTGCGGTTATGGCATTTCCGAATATGCTTGCCGTGTTCTGCCTCGCTCCCAAAGTGAAAGAAGAAATCAAGAAATTCAAGAGCCGGAAATAGCGCCACGTCAGAAAAACTTAGAATAAAAATTCGTACCTTTGCACAGTTTAAAAAATAGGTATGAAATCATTTCTGCAGATAGAGAATTTGACCAAGTCGTTTGGCGACAGAGTGCTGTTTTCCGATGTTACGTTCGGCATCTATGAAGGCGACAAAATTGGCTTGATAGCGAAAAACGGATCGGGAAAAACCACACTGCTGCGAATAATCGCCGGCGAAGAACCCTACGACTCAGGCAGTCTTGTGTTCAGAAACGATTTGCGCGTAGGCTACTTGAAGCAGCTGCCGGAGCTCGACCCCAACCTGTCGGTAATCGAGGCGTGCCTATCGATCGACGACGAGCCGACGGCAGCCATACGCACCTATGAGCGCGCGCTGGCAAGCGGCGATGCCGACGCATTGGCAAAAGCGATGTCGCAGATGGACGCTGCCGGAGCATGGGACTATGAAGACCGCATACGCCAGACACTGACGCAACTGAAAATCATCGATATGAACCAGCCCGTCGGTCAGCTGTCGGGCGGACAGGTGAAGCGCGTGGCTCTCGCCAAAGTGGTGATCAACGAGCCCGAGCTGCTGATTCTCGACGAGCCCACCAACCACCTCGACATTGATATGATCGAATGGCTGGAAAGCTATCTGCAACGCAGCCGCATGTCGCTGCTGATGGTGACCCACGACCGTTACTTTCTCGACAAGGTTTGCTCAAAGATTGTGGAAATCGACAGCCGTCAGGTGTATGCCTACAACGGAAACTACGACTACTATCTGGAGAAACGCGAGGAACGCCTGTCGGCGCAAAGTGCGGAACTGGCAAAGGTGAAAAACCTGCTGCGCACCGAGCTCGACTGGATGCGCCGCCAGCCACAAGCCCGTGGCTCAAAAGCGAAATACCGCATCGATGCCTTCCACGACCTCACGCGGCGCTCACAGGTGAGACGCGACGACGCCGACGTGCAGCTGAACGTGAAGTCAACCTACATCGGCTCCAAAATCTTTGACGCTGTGGATGTGACAAAGGCATACGGCGACAAGGTGATACTCAACGGCTTCGAATACACGTTCGCACGATATGAAAAAGTGGGCATCGTGGGCAACAACGGCGTGGGCAAATCGACATTCATAAAAATGCTCCTCGGCGAGGTGGCTCCCGACTCCGGACATTTCGACATCGGCGAGACGGTGAAATTCGGCTACTACAGCCAAGACGGCATACAATTCAACGAGCAGGACAAAGTAATCGACGCCGTAAGACGCATAGCCGAAGTGGTGGTAATCGATGAAAAAACGCGCTACACCGCATCGCAGTTTCTGCAACTGTTTCTGTTCAGCCCCGAAACCCAGCAAAACTACATCTACAAGCTCAGCGGAGGCGAGAAGCGGAGGCTGTATCTTGCCACCGTGCTCATGCGCACCCCCAACTTCCTCATCCTCGACGAGCCGACCAACGACCTCGACATCACGACTCTCGGCATTTTGGAAGACTACATCACAAAGTTCCGCGGCTGCGTGATAATCGTGAGCCACGACCGCTTCTTCCTCGACCGCACCGTCGACCATTTGTTTGTGTTTGAAGGCAACGGCGTGGTCAAGGATTTCCCCGGCAACTATTCCGACTACCGCGAGTGGAAGACGCTCCAGAAAAAAGAAGAGGAAAAGCCGAAGAAAGAAGAGCCCAAAGCTCAACGCCAACAACGCACGTATGCCAACAAGATGACATTCAAGGAGCGCAAGGAGTTTGACTCGCTTTCTGCCGACATTGCCTCGCTTGAGGAAGAAAAGAAGCAAATAGAGGCCGACCTCAGCGGCGCGTCGCTCAGCGTTGACGAGATTACCGAACGGTCAAGGCGCATGCAGGAAATCATCGACGCCCTCGACGAAAAAGAGATGCGCTGGCTCGAACTTTCAGAAAAAGAGCAATAACAAACAATGGTCTACAATCAAAATACAAGCAATCAGCAGGCTGCCGAAAACACAGCATTCTCCATTCTGGTGTGCGCCGGGCTTTCCCACTTTATGAACGACATGATACAGTCGGTCATACCGTCAATCTACCCTATAATAAAAGACAGCTACGGCTTCTCGTTCGCACAGATAGGCATCATCACACTGTTTTTTCAAATGATGTCGTCGATTCTGCAGCCGTTCACTGGTTTCTATGCCGACCGCCATCCGCGCCCTTATGCCCTCGCCATTGGCATGTGCTTCACGCTTGCAGGGCTGCTGTCGCTCGCCTTTGCCGGCACATTTTCACTCATCATCCTGTCTGTAAGCCTCATCGGACTCGGCTCGTCGGTGTTTCACCCCGAAGCGTCGCGAGTGGCACAGATGGCGTCGGGCGGCAAAAAAAGTCTTGCGCAGTCAATCTTTCAAGTTGGCGGAAACGGAGGAAATGCCCTCGGCCCGATCCTTGCGGCACTCGTGGTACAACCGTTCGGCCAGCGCTCAATCGGCTGGTTCTCGATTGTGGCTGTCATAGCCATCCTCACGATGCTGCACATCGGCTCTTGGTACAAGCGCCGGCTTTTAAACGCCACATTGCATAAAAAAGCCACACCGCAACCGTTCATCCACCTGTCGCGCCGACGCGTGCATTGGGTTCTTGCAATTCTTGTGGTACTGATTTTCTCGAAATATTTCTACCTGTCATGTATGACAAGTTATTTCACCTTCTTCCTGATTGACAAATTCCACATTTCGGTACAAGCATCGCAGTTCTGCCTCTTCGCCTTTCTCGGCGCGTCGGCCATAGGCACACTCGGCGGTGGACTGCTCGGCGACCGTTTCGGCCGCAAATACGTGATTTGGGCATCCATCCTCGGCGCCGCTCCGTTTGCCTTGATGCTTCCGTTTGCGTCGTTCGGATGGACCATCGCACTCGCCGTAGTGGTAGGGCTTGTGATTTCATCGGCATTCTCCTCCATAGTGGTCTACGCCACCGACCTTATGCCCGACAAAATCGGTATGATTTCAGGGGTGTTTTTCGGACTGATGTTCGGACTCGGCGGTGTTGGTTCGGCTTTCTTCGGATGGCTTGCCGACCGCACAAGTGTGGAGTATATATTCTTTATAAGTTCGTTCTCGCCGCTGCTCGGCATCGTGGCAGGACTTCTTCCAAACACGCAGAAAAAGGCCGTCAGTCAACAATAAGCTGCATCTGCAAAGCGTCGACATATCCGCCGTCGGCACGCAGAAGCCAGTCGTGCAAAGTGCCCGCATTGCGGAAACCTGCCTTTTCAAACATCCACAGGCTCGGAGCATTGTCGGCAGCCACAACCGCATACACCTGATGCAGATGAAGCACGTCGCGGGCATACTCCAACAAGAGCGCCATCGCATCCCCGCCTATTCCCTGCCGCTGATATTCACGGTCAATCAACAGTCCGACAGCCGCCCGTCGGTTCACCGGATCGAAATCGAAAAGGTCAATCATCCCCACAGCATTGTCGGCAGTTTTCAAGCACACCATCATCCGGAGTTGCTTCTGTGCAAAAATGTCGGCAGTGTAGTTTTTAAGATATTCCCAAATCTGATGGCGCGAGAACGGAGCCGTCGCACATCCGAAACGCCACAAGTCGCAATCGTTCTCCCACCGATGAATCACATCGATGTCGGTAGGCTCGAGAGCCCGCAGATAAACCTTTCCGTTGTCAAGCATGTCGGTTTCTACATTTTAGGAGTTATCATCACCTTCGACTCCGACAAATAGGTTGCAAAGTCCATATTCCTGCGCGAAAACCGGTATATCGCCTTTATCGTTTCCGAATAAGAGCATTTGCGGTTGTCAAACACCACAAAAACCCTGCTGCTGAAAAAACGGTGAGTGCTCAGGTCGCGCACAATGCAATACTCATCATAAGGCACCTTCAATGCATTTCTGATTTCAAGATATTCATCAGTCACCGCCTCCACATAATCGTAGTATTCCACCTCAGGCTGCTTTTTGGGCAGCAAGCGGTCCACAAACCTGTGAGCAAGCCCCATCCATGAGCGCAGACTGATGGCAAAGCGTATCACCGCTCCATAGACCAGACTGTAGTGCGGATAATGCTTGCGGAAGAAAATCTGCATAGCCTCGTAGAACACCTTCACATAGCGATATGAATTTTTCTGAGTGCTCTCGCCTTTGTAATGTATTATGGGCGACGGAATATAGTAGTTTGAATAGCCAGCTTTCACAATGCGGTAAGACAAGTCGATATCCTCGCCATACATAAAGAAATCCTCATCAAATCCGCCAATGCTGCGCAGCAGATCGGTGCGTATGAAAATAAACGCACCGCTGAGGATGTCGACACGATGCGGACGGTCGTAAGGCAGATAGCGCAAATGATATTTGGCAAACAGCGGCGATTTCGGAAACAGCGACGACAGTCCGAAAATTTTGCAGAACGACACCCAAGGTGTCGGGAACGCCCGCTTCGACTCCGGCAGAAACCGTCCGTTTCCGTCAAGCATACACACCCCGATACCGCCACAGTCGTCGGCATGCTTGTCGTAGAAATCCATACAGTCGCGCAGCGTGTGGCTGCCAATTATAGTGTCAGGGTTCAATATCAGCGTGAATTTGCCGCGGGCAATGGCGAACCCCTGGTTGTTGGCACGTCCGAAACCGGCATTCTCCCTGTTTTCTATCACAATCACATCAGGAAAACACTTTCTCAAATGTTCTATCGAGTCGTCACCGGAATTGTTGTCGACCACAATAATCTCGCCCGAGAATCCAGCCAGCGCCTCCTTTGCCGAACGCACCGTCTGCTCAAGGAAATACTTCACCCTGTAGTTGACAATCACTATCGAAACGTCTATATCACTGTGTCCTGCTTCCATTCCATTCATTTAGTAGAGTTGTTGAAACTGTCGGTAAACAGCGTGCGGTTCTGGATTGACCGTCCGAGCGTAACCTCATCTGTATACTCAATCTCGTTGCCCACAGCCACACCGCGCGCCAGCATCGTGATCCGCACGTCGCTGCCGGCAAGTTTGCGGAAAATGTAGAAATTCGTCGTGTCGCCCTCCATCGTGGCACTCAGTGCCAATATCACTTCTTTTACGCCGCCGGCCTCCACCCGCTTCACGAGGCTTTCAATCTCCACGTCCTGCGGTCCGATGCCGTCCATCGGCGAAATCAGTCCGCCGAGCACGTGATAAAGGCCATGATACTGGCGGGTGTTCTCCACCACCATCACATCCTTCACGTTTTCAACCACACAGACGGTCGACGCGTCGCGCGACGTGTCGGAGCATATCGGGCAACGGTCGGTTTCCGATATATTGTGGCACACCGAACAATAGCGTATGCCCTCGCGCAATTTTATAATCGAATCGCCGAGCGACAACGCGGCTGTCTTGTCCTGACGCAACAGATGCAGAATCAGGCGCAACGCCGTTTTACGGCCTATACCTGGCAATTTGGCCATCTCATTGACCGCATTCTCAAGCAACGACGACGAAAATTCATTTTCCATAACGACAAAGGTAGCAGAAAAAGTTGACAATCTCCACGGCATAGACTCAGGATTTGGCAAATTCATTAGTTTTTCTTTATTTTGTAGACTAATTTTTTACAGAAATGAAAAAATACGCAATCATAGTGGCTGGCGGTTCGGGAACGAGATTCGGCTCGACACTGCCAAAGCAGTTCGTTCCTCTCGGCGGTGTGCCTGTGCTGATGCGCACCATCAAGGCATTCGCCGACTACGACCGGGACATCAACATTGTTGTGGCGCTTCCCTCTGAGCACCTCACGCTGTGGGGCGACATCTGCGCCTCACGCAATTTCGACGTTCCACACAAAGTGGTGGAAGGCGGAGCAAACCGCTTCGAGTCGGTACGCAACGCCCTGTTTGCCGTCAACGAGACAGAATGCCTTGTCGCCGTGCACGACGGAGCGCGTCCGCTTGTCAGCCGACAGGTGATTGCCGCCGGCTTCGAGACAGCGGCACGGTGTGGCACGGCTATTCCCACAGTGCCCGTCACCGACAGCATACGCCAACTTGACCGCAACGGCAGCCACAACGTGAGCCGCGAGTCGCTTGTAGCCGTACAGACACCGCAGACATTCCGCGTTGAGATTCTGAAAGAAGCCTACACCACCGCCTTCAGCCCGCTTTTCACCGACGATGCGTCGGTAGTGGAGTTCAGAGGCACACCGGTGACTCTATATCCCGGCGATGTGAACAACATCAAAATCACACACCCTATGGACATCAACACCGCCGAATGGATACTCTCCGCCGACAGCAATGAACAGGCTTGACGAAATAGACATAAAATTTCTGACCGGAGTGGGCCCGAAACGCGCGGAGTTACTTGCCGAGCAGCTCCACATCCGCACGTTCTACGACCTGCTCTACTACTTCCCGTTCAGATATGTTGACCGCAGCCGGATATTCCAGATACGCGAGCTGGAATCGGGCATGCCGTTCATTCAACTTAAGGGGCGGTTTGTCACGATGACAACCGTAGGCGAAGGCGCGAAGCGCAGAATGCAGGCATTGTTTTCCGACGGCACCGGCACCATCGACGTGGTGTGGTTCAACCGCATAAAATTCGTGGCTGAGAACTACCGCACCGGGGTGGAATACGTGATTTTCGGAAGACCGTCAATCTTCAACGGCCGCTTCAACCTCGCGCATCCTGAAATAGAGACGTCGGTGCCCGGCAACGAGCCGCACGGACTGCGCGGAGCCTACAATCTGACCGACAAGCTGCGCAATCGCGGCTTCACATCAAAAACATTCCAGACGCTCATCTCCAACCTGCTGGCAAAGACCGCGTTCATTCCGGAAACGCTGCCGCAGACCGTGACCGAACGCTATCACCTGATTCCGCTGCGCAACGCGCTGGAAAATATCCACTTTCCGAAGTCGGTCGACCTTCTCAACAAGGCAAAACTGCGGCTTAAGTTTGAAGAGTTGTTTCTTATCCAGCTCAACATACTGCGTATAGCCAACGGCCGCAAGGCACAACAGAAAGGCTTTGTCTTCTCCCGCATCGGTGAATTTTTCAACCGTTTCTACAGTGATGTGCTGCCATTCCCCCTTACTGGGGCGCAGAAACGCGTGATGCACGAAATCCGCGCCGACCTCGGAAGCGGACGTCAGATGAACCGCCTGCTGCAAGGCGATGTGGGAAGCGGCAAGACAATAGTGGCACTGATGTCGGCTCTGATTGCCGTCGACAACGGATTCCAGACATGCCTGATGGCTCCCACCGAGATTCTCGCCACACAGCACTATGAGTCGCTCAGCGCCATGGCAGGCAAGATAGGCGTGCGCGTGGAGCTGCTTACCGGTTCCACAAAAAAGAAAAAACGCGACGAGATACACGCCGGACTGACCGACGGCTCCATACACATTCTCATCGGCACACACGCCGTGATTGAGGACAACGTGGAGTTCCGATGCCTCGGGCTGGTGATTATCGACGAGCAACACCGCTTCGGCGTGGCGCAACGCGCCCGTCTGTGGAAGAAAAACTTCAATCCGCCGCACGTGCTTGTGATGACAGCCACGCCTATCCCGCGCACGCTTGCCATGACCGTCTACGGCGACCTCGACGTGTCGGTCATCGACGAACTGCCGCCCGGACGCAAACCGATACAAACCATACTGCGCTACGAGAACAACCGCGAGTGGGTGAACCGGCTCATCGGTCACGAACTGTCGATCGGCCGACAGGCATACATCGTGTATCCTCTTATCCAGGAAAACGAGAAGCTCGAGTTGAAAGCGCTCGAGGAGGGATTTGAATATATCAGAAACACGTTCCGCAGCTACAAAGTGAGCTTTGTGCACGGCAAGATGAAACCTGCCGAAAAAGACTGCCAGATGCAGCTGTTTGCCAGCAAGCAGACACAGATTCTTGTGGCTACTACGGTTATCGAGGTGGGCGTCAACGTGCCAAACGCCTCGGTGATGGTGATTGAAAACGCCGAGCGTTTCGGACTGTCGCAGCTGCACCAGCTGCGCGGACGCGTGGGACGCGGAGCCGACCAGTCGTACTGCATCCTGATGACGAAACCCAACATCGCCAAAGAAACACGCCAGCGTCTTGAAATCATGACCGAGACCACCGACGGATTCCGAATCGCCGAAGCCGACATGCAGTTGCGCGGTCCGGGCGACATCGAGGGCACCATGCAGAGCGGCATCGCATTCAACCTGCGCATAGCCAACCTCGGCTCCGACGGTCAGATTCTCAACATCGCCCGCGAAGCTGCCGAGGCAGTCCTCGCCGACGACCCCAATCTCCAGACGCCTCAAAACCGCATCCTCGCCGAGCAGCTACACCGCTTTTTCAACAAAAAAGTGGATTGGAGCAAAATCAGTTAAAACGAGGGGAAAGCCGCACCATTTGCAATAGCGACAATCATAACAACACATGCGCGAATCCTAAAAACCGCCATCGCCGAGACGGCAAAAGGAAGAAGGCTCAGCCAAAAAGTGGCGCTTAAATAGGCTGGGTTTTTCGGCAAAAATTGTGCTAAATCGATTGTGAAAATCACAAATAATGTGAAAATCAATCGATTTAGCACTTTTACTATTTTGTCGTTTGCAGATAAATATATATCTTTGGAAGTCGTTTAGAAAAAATACAATATCGCAAAACATGGAAAAAACATTAGTCATACTTAAACCAAGCGCTATGCTGAGAGGATTGGCAGGCGAAGTTATCTCACGCTTTGAAAAGAAAGGCCTCATCATTATCGGCATGAAAATGATGACTCTTTCCGATGAAATCCTCCGCGAACATTACGCTCACTTGGCAGAAAAACCGTTTTTCCCATTAATCGTAAAGTCGATGCAGGCTTCACCTGTAGTTGTGATGTGCCTTAAAGGCCTTGAGGCTGTCGACGTGGTGCGCAAAATGACCGGCGCCACCCGCGGACGCCACGCCGAGCTCGGCACCATCCGCGGCGACCTTTGCATGAGCGGACAGCAGAACATTGTCCACGCCTCCGACTCTGTAGAGAATGCCGAGATTGAAATCCGACGCTTCTTCAAGCCGGAGGAAATCACCGACTACGAGACACCGATGCTCAAGTATCTCTATGCCGACGACGAACTTTAAACATTAAAACAGCAAACCAAAAGAAAACATCGGGACGATGATCATAAACAGGATAACAAAAGTAATAGGCATCGGCGCATTTCTTTGCTGCTCGCTGACAATAGCGGCTCAGAAACTGCGTTCAGTTTCTGCCCACAGCAACATGCACCATGACCTCATCGCTTCACAGCGCGACATGAGCGACCAGATAAAGGTGCAGGAGACACGCGAATTCATGAACGAGCTCCTCGAAGACGAACAGGAACCGGAAATCGACATCTATACCGAAGGATGGAACAGCAATCTCGTCAACCCTTACGCCCACCAGGCGGTGCCAAACAACGTGCGTATCGACGTGTCTGACTACGCAATGCCTGTCCCTGGCTTCATCACCTCGCCTTACGGCTACCGTCCACGATTCAGACGACAGCACAAAGGCGTCGACCTCAAACTCAACACCGGCGACACCGTGCGCGCGGCATTTGCCGGGAAAGTGCGTTTGACAAGATTTGAACGCGGCGGATACGGATACTACGTAATCCTGCGCCACGCCAATGGTTTGGAAACCGTATACGGCCACCTCTCGCGCTTCCTCGTGAAGCCTAACCAGACAGTGAATGTCGGCGACCCTATCGCCCTCGGCGGAAGCACCGGACGCAGCACAGGTCCGCACCTCCACTTCGAAACGCGTTTCATGGGCTACGCAATCAACCCTTGCGCAATCTTCGACTTCGCAAACCAGACTACGCATACCGACTACTATACGTTTAACAAAGGCACATACACACAGGCACGCAACTATGCTCCAAGCAGCAGCGTGACATATGCCGAGAGAGCGCACAAGCAGGACAATCCGTATGCCAACGGCTCGCGCCAAACCTACCGCGTGAAGAAGGGCGACACGCTCTACTCCATCGCCAACGCCCACGGCACGACAGTCAACAAGCTTTGCAAACTCAACGGAATCAGCACCAAGAGCCGCATTAATCCGGGAAAGGTGCTGAGAGTAAAATAAAAACAGGACAATAAAACGACATCCAAGGTCAATCAGCCGCGTCCCGACTGATTGACCTTTTTATTAAGAACACTATGGATTCGATAAAACAAATCTACCGCATAGGCCACGGGCCGTCGAGCAGCCACACGATGGGTCCGAAACGCGCAGCAAGCATCTTTCTGAAAAGCGCGGAGGGCAAGGATGCCGACCATTTCCGAGTGACACTCTACGGAAGCCTCGCCGCCACCGGACGCGGCCACCTTACCGATCAGGCAATAATCGACACCCTGTCGCAAAAAGGAGAAGTGGAAATCGTGTGGAAACCCGATGTATTCCTTAAATTCCACCCCAACGGCATGAAATTCGAAGCTCTTGGCACCGACGGCAGCACCGTAGACTCCTGGACGGTGTTCAGTATCGGCGGAGGCACTCTCGCCAACGAGCATTTCAACGAGCAAACAGAGCGCAAAGTCTACGAAATGTCGCACATCAGCGACATCCTCCAATGGTGTGACTCGACAGGATACTCCTTTTGGGAATACGTGGAGCAATGCGAAGGCAAAGAAATAATTGAATATCTGCGCGAAGTGTGGGACACCATGCAGAAAGCCGTGGAACGCGGGCTCAACGCCGAGGGAGTGATGCCCGGCGGACTCGGGCTGCGCCGCAAAGCCCTCACCTACTACGTGCGTTCCGGCGGAATGTCGGGCAGCATGAAAAGCCGCGGACTCATCTATGCCTACGCCCTTGCCGTATCTGAAGAGAATGCCTGTGGCGGACGGATTGTCACCGCTCCAACATGTGGGTCGTGCGGCGTGATGCCAGCCGTGCTCTACCACATCAAGACAGCCCACGACATCAGCGACGAGCGCATTGTGCGGGCTCTTGCCACCGCCGGACTCTTCGGCAACGTTGCCAAAACCAACGCATCAATATCTGGTGCGGAAGTGGGATGTCAAGGAGAAGTGGGCGTGGCATGCGCCATGGCAGCAGCCGCTGCCTGCCAGCTGTTTGGCGGCACCGAATCGCAAATTGAATATGCAGCCGAGATGGGACTCGAACACCACCTCGGACTGACGTGCGACCCCGTGTGCGGCCTTGTGCAGATTCCTTGTATCGAGCGCAACGCCTTCGCCGCCGCCCGTGCATTCGACGCCAACTCTTATGCAAACTTCACCGACGGACGCCACCGCGTGAGTTTCGACCAAGTGGTTGAGGTGATGAAGCGCACAGGACACGACCTGCCAAGCCTCTACAAAGAAACGTCGCAAGGCGGACTTGCAGCAAATTTTGAAGACTGACAACAGTGCGCAACAATACAAACCGACCATCCGTAAAATTTAACATTTTAACAATTCATAGTTAAACCATCGGACTTTTTCGTGGTCATAGATACTAACAACCCAAATTATAGAATTATGAAACGGATGAATTATTTGGCAATGGTACTGGCTCTGGCATTATCGATGCCGGCAACCGATATGGTAGCACAGCACACCGGCTACCGCGGAGGAACAACCACCGGAAACCCCGGCGGAGGACGCCGTCCCGACAGCAATCCGCAAAGACAACCAGGAAACAACCGTCACGACCGACCGGGCAACGACCGTCATGACCGTCCAGGCAACAACCGTTACGACCGTCCAGGCAACAACCGTTACGACCGTCCAGGCAACGACCGTTACGACCGCCCGAACAGCAGCCACCACGGACATCCAGGGAATCCTGGAAATCCCGGGCATTACGGACATCCGGGGAATCCAGGCTCGACAAACCATCACCACGGATTTCATCCAACGCCACCGCCACCACGCCCATACCGGCCTATAGTACGGCCAGCCCCGCGTCCAGTGCCGCCGCCTGCGTTCAGACCATGTCCTACCGCACCTATGTTGACCGCCGTGTTCGGACTTCCGTTCGGCATCAGTATCAACATCAGCATCGACAATCTGCGCAGAGACGGATACTACATCGACGGCTACAACAACAACGAGGTTTATCTGAGAAATGTCTATGAGATGAACTATTCGTGGGACGACGGTGTTGTTATCTACGATTCAAGCGGACGAATGCAGTCTGCCAGACTTTATCAGTCGACCTATGGCTACGACTCTTCGCGCTTCGACAATCTATATTCGCAAATATGCAGCCAATACGGATTGCCGGCAACGCAAAAATACCGCAACGGAGAGAAAACAGTCACTTGGTATGACCGCAACGGCAGCCACTACGTGTCGCTTGCCTACAACCACATGACATCGGACGGAGGATATCCGCGCTACTATACGATTCTGTGCTACGGAATTTAGGTTATTACTATATTTGAAATATGAAGAAGAAAAAGACTCTGAAAAAGTCAGAACAAACTAAACGTAAAAAATTTATCGCACTCATTGTCGCGCTTGTCATCATCATGGCAGGCGCGGCATTGCTGATTTCTCTGCTGACGGCAAGCGCCGAGCGGGATGGAATGCTGTATGTGCGTCCGGAAATGACAAAAGAGCAACTGACTGACACCATCGCCGCACGATTCGGGAAAAGCATTGCCGACAAAGTGGAATTGCTGACTGCCGTGCGCGACATCGACCCGTCGACACGCATCGGTGCGTACAAGGTGGAAAAAGGAATGAGCGCACTGTCATTGTGGAAGGCACTGTCGTCGGGGGCGCAGACTCCAATTAAATTCACATTCAACAATGTGCGCACGGTGGATGAATTTGCTGAAAATGCGTCGAAGCAACTGGCTCTCAAAAAAGACGACCTGCTGAAACTGATGACCGACAGCACTTATTGCCAGTCGCTCGGATTCAACCAGCAAACAATCCCAGCAATGTGCATCCCCGACACCTATGAAGTCTACTGGTCGATAACAGCCGACAATCTGCTGAACAAACTGAACTCGGCATACAAGGCTTTCTGGACAACCGACCGCGAAAAGAAGGCTCAGAAATTGGGTCTGACCAAGGTGGAGGTGTCAACATTGGCATCAATCGTCGACTCCGAAACCGCCTATAAACCGGAAAAAGCCACCATAGCGCGGCTATACCTCAACCGTCTTGAGAAAGGCATGAAACTGCAAAGCGACCCGACCGCCAAGTTTGCAGTCGGCGACCCGACCCTGCGACGCATCACGCTGGAGCATATAAAAACGCAGTCGCCATACAACACCTACTTCGTGGAGGGATTGCCGCCGGGTCCTATCAGAATGCCTGAGAAATCAACACTCGACGCTGTGCTCAACGCGCCTCAGAACGATTATATCTATATGTGTGCAAAGGAGGATTTCTCCGGAAGCCACAATTTCTCAGCTTCGTATGCCGAACATCAGCAAAACGCCGCACGCTATCGCCGCGCGCTCGACCGCAACGGCATAAAATAAGAGCCGACAGGTTTATTACATCAACGACATAGACAACTCCGCCTGCAAACATATTATGCGAGCGGAGTTGTTTATGATATACTATTCTGGACACCAACTCGTGATAAAATAGGCGGCGCTTCGGAAAAGAAAATTGAGCAAGCTCTTCCTGACTTCGACAATGGGACACCCAAATCAAGAATTTGGGAAAAGAGGTCTGATTAATTGTTGATCCCGGGTGTTGAAAATCGTGCGAGTTATCATTTGTCCGTCTGGTAATTCCAATACTAACGTCGGAACAGTCTTGGCAATATCAATTACGGCATCAACGCTTAGGCCAAGATTCATCATTTGTATAACCCTCTCCAACTCCTTGTAAAGTTTGTATGCCACAAAGCATATACAAACGTGCGATTCTATACGTTTCTCGGTGAAATGGAATATCGGACGCATCTCCAATGTGCCTTTCGAGATACGGAAAGCCCGCTCCACCACCCAAAGTTCTCTGTAAAGGCTGATCACCTCTTCTGGGGGGAAGTCGGTGTTGGTGACATAACTTTTCCATCCATCCCATTGTGCGTCTTCCCCTATCTTTCCATAATCGATTGACACGGCGACGTCGTTTTCGATCTTGAGGAATTTATTGTAGCCGCGCTGGTTGATGTTCCTCTTGCTTACCTTGCCGCTTTTGTACGCCTTCTCCAGTCGGTCAATGCCTTTTTTACGGTTAAGGGCATCCTTTTCTGCTCTCTTCTCGGAATAACCGACAATGAGCCTCTCTCCGTTGGCCATTGGCTTCTGATGAACGCAGCCGTTCACCTTTTTCAAGGAGAAAAGCCAATCCTTTACGGATTCCGCCTCCTTCTTGATTCGTCCCCCGAGAATGAATTTATATCCCGCAGATTTTAGCAGGGCGATGTTCTTCCTCGACATCAGTCCCGCATCCGATACAACAACGAAATCCGTCAGATTGAACCGCTGCACGAAGTCGTCAACAATGGGAAGCATCGTTCTTCCCTCAAACTGAGAACCGTTAAACAGACTATAGGATAACGGGTATCCGTTGCGGCTGACAAGGAGGCCGAGCACAACCTGCGATTCCAAGGTTTTCCCGTCTTTCGAAAAGCCGGGCGCTCGCAGGCCGTCCTCCCTTGAAGTCTCAAAATACAGGGTTGTGACATCATAAAACACTATGCCTATTCGCCCGCCAAGTATCTTGCGTGTGTGGTCGACACTGATTTGTTGGATGAGATCCCGCTGCGTCCTGTACAGTTTATCCATATAGCGATAAACGTCATGGAGGGCCACATCCTTGTCGAAACGGCGCTTCAGATAGCCTATTGTAGCCAGTTTGCTCATAGGCTCACACACTCTGGCTATTGCGAGCTCACGAAGCATCCCGTCCTCTATGCGGTCAAAACCGATGGAGTCATAAATGCGGCTGAGAATCAGGTGCGGTCCGTTAAGAAGGACCTTGTCAATAGCGTCAAGAACACCCTCGGTCGTGAGCCGAAGGTCCTCATTGCACCCCGAATCGGAAAAATCAATTACCGTCTGCCCTCTGTACTGTGCAATCCACTCCGATGCTCGATATTCCAAATCTTTCAGAATCTTTTCGTCTGACGACGAGCCAAAAGACATCTCCAGTTTGTACCTGCCGTCAAATTTGGAGATCACCTGCACGCTATACGTACCGCTTTTATTGCGTTTTCTTCGGATAAACATGGTCCAAAGATACAAAATTACCGCGCGGGACACCCAAAATGGATGCTTAAAAAATCATATCTACCTAATTTATAGATAAATACAAAATTAGCGTTCAAAATCTGTCAAAGTCAGGAAATAGGCGGCGCTTCGGAAAAGAAAATTGAGCAAGCTCTTTTCTTTCCACTCTCCTTGCACTATCTTTGCATAAGATAAACTGCATCTCAGCATAATATTCAAGCAAGCTTGATATAATGCATTCAATTTGCATTATCTTTGCATAAAAATATCTGCGATATGAACAAACCCGATGATTTGATTCTTTTAGGCTCTATGCCAATCCCAGACGCCCACATAGTCAAGGGCGTGCTGGATGAATACGGCATACCTTCGGAAATAGTTGGAGAAACGCTGTCGACAGTGTTCGCCATGCCAGGGACGTCTTTGGGAATGACCCGTATATTCGTTTTCCGCCGCGATATTGAAAAGGCACTCGAAGTGCTTTACAAACAAAAAAACGACAATCCAAAACAATGAGAATATTAAAATACGCACTGTCCTTCACGCTGCTGGCTGCAATGGCTGTCACAGCATCCGCCCAAAATTACTTCAACAGCCGCTCTCTGGCAAATAAGTTGAAGAAAGGGACAACACCCGAATGCAAAATCGTCGCTGTGGACAATTCGGAATCTCTCCTTCACACCGCCGACTCCATCGCCGCCCTCTCCGACAACAACCGTCCAGACATCATGTTTCTGCCAGTGGTGTTCACGTCATACAAGATGATACAGCCGATGGCTCTGGAACAGCCCGACACAGTCGCATCGCTGACAAAACACGAAATGCCGACAATAGAAATCGACAATGAATGGATTGAAAACCTCTCTTGGCGAAACCGCTTCGAGAACGAGCATCTGCAACGTCTCGCCGTGGAATCGCCATGGCTCGTCCCCTACAACCTGAGTATGCTGCCCGAGCCTCCGAAACAATATGAGGCGAAACTCGACGTGAAGAAAAACATCCTTACCATCGAGGTGCGCAAACTCGAAGTTCCGGAAGCCGCTCCCGAACATAATTTGAAACGCAAAAACTGGATACACGCCTTCGACGCCACGCTACAGTTCTCACAAGCGTATATGACCGACAACTGGTATCAAGGCGGCGAAAAAAACATCAACCTTCTGGCTCATCTGTGGTACAATTTAAAACTGAACCAAACACTGCACCCTCGCTTGCTGTTTGACTTGACCACGCAATACAAACTCGGTGTCAACTCGGCTCCCGCCGACGAGCTGAGAGGCTACAATATCAACGAGGATTTGTTTCAATTGAACATGCAGTTCGGTGTCAAGGCTACCAAAAAGTTCTACTACAGCATGAACATGCAGTTCAAGACACAGCTGCTGCAAAACTTCCAGACCAACACGTGGAAGATGACGGCGTCGCTGCTCACTCCGGGCGAACTCAACGCCGGTATCGGTATGGCATACAGCACAAAGAACAAACGTGGCAACGTGGCGTTCGACGCCTCGCTGTCGCCACTTTCCTACAATATGAAAATGTGGCGCGCCAACTACAAGCTGCTCGACGACAACGGCGAAATGCTCCACCCCGACAAATTAGAGCATCAGGTCGGTTCGAGCGGTGAAGTGAAATTCGGATGGGCAATGACCCGCAACATCTCGCTCAGCTCGCGCATATTCGCATTCTCCGACTATTCGTATCTGCAAGGCGACTGGGAAACCACTCTGAGCTTCTCAATCAACAAATTTCTGTCAACGCAGATTTATGCCCACGTGCGCTTCGACGACTCACAGAAGATTACCGACAGCAACAATTCTCATTGGCAATTCAAGGAAGTGTTCAGTTTCGGCCTTCAATATAAATTCCGATAAATGCGCCTCGCTGCCGCCTGCATACTGGCTGCATTCATTGCCTGCTTCCAAAGCGCAGCGGCAATTGAAATCCCCGACACAGCGACGGTGCTGCCGGGCTATGCCTCGCGCATCGACGCCACGCGCAGCATCCTCGACGGAGCGACCGACAACCTGACCGGACTATGGAACTATCCAGAGGAACAAATGGTGGTGGCAATCAGGAAATCATCGGAATTCAACTATCAGCTTATTGCCGTAGAGGCGGAAAACGAAGCCATCGACTGCGGCACCGTAATCGGCTATCTGACCACAACGGCAAACAAATCAAAGATGCGAATGTGGCTCTACTCTGTGGTCGACGGTGACAGGCTGACATCTCCTGTGGAATGCGTGGCAGAACTGGGCAACGGATCGATACTCATCCAAAAACGACGTCTGAAAATGCACATATCCGTAAACCTGACGCGTTTTCTGCCATCGGTGTTCGGAGGAGTGAGAGTTTACCCTCAAATCCAATCGACCGAAATAACGCCCGGTCTCCACAAAATTGAAGACAAAAAAGAAATCTTAATATTCTAAGACTATGCGTCAAGCGTTTATCATATTCTCTGCAGTCATTGCCCTTTTGGCGTCGGCTAAAACCAACACCACACGTCCTGTGGCAGGCATCTCGGAAAAGGCATTGTTGATGAAGACAATCAATGCGGAAAACGACACCGCTTCGTTTGCCGACAAAATAATCCTGTCGGGCTACAAGAAGACGGTCAACGACGCATTTGAGTCGTTCTTTGTCGACAACCAGACGCCTTTCCTCATTTCACACCTGACGCTGAAGTTCCAGTATACAAACGCACTGACCGGACAAATCATAAAAGAAGCAACCTATGAAGTGCCGTGCGACATTCCTTCCGGGCAAATGCGGCAGCTGAGCATCCGCACTTTCGACAAGCAGCACTCCTTCTACTATGCAAACTCACGCAAGCCCAACCGTCCGGCAACACCCTACAGCATAAGCTACAAACTTATGGCATACGACATCCGCATCACAGTGGAGAAGTAGGCGTCACTTTTTCATTTTATGCAATTTGGAAAATTGCACGCATATCGCTAATTTTGCACTATAGTTGCCAAAACAACAATAGTTTATTTGTAAATGACAGATTCCACGAAACAAGCAATGCAGTGGGAACGCCTCATCTGCAACAAGCGGCTCGGAATGGAGCGCTACCGCACCTCGTCGGCACAAACGCGCAGCGATTTCCAGCGCGACTTTGACCGGCTTGTCTTTTCATCCCCTTTCCGCCGATTGCAGAACAAGACGCAAGTGTTTCCGCTACCTGGCAGCATCTTTGTCCACAACCGCCTGACACACAGTCTGGAAGTGTCAAGTGTGGGCAAATCGCTCGCCAACGAGGTGTATATCCAGCTGCAACCAAAATATGCAGGCACTGCCGCCGCCGAGAAGCTCAGCCACATTGTTGAAATTGTAGGCGCCGCATGCCTTGCCCACGATATGGGCAATCCCCCTTTTGGACACTCCGGCGAACGCACCATAGCGACATACTTCTCAGAGGGGCGTGGACAAACCATTAAGCCTCTGCTCTCCGAAGCCGAGTGGAACGACTTTGTAAACTTCGACGGCAACGCCAACTCATTCCGTCTGCTCGCCCACCAATTCCGCGGACGGCGCGAGGGCGGACTTGCCATGACCTATTCATCGCTCGCTGCCATCGTAAAATATCCATACACGTCGTCAACAACACCAAAACACGGCAAATTCGGATTTTTCAAGTCAGAACTCGACTGCTTCCGCATGGTTGCCACCGAGCTCGGGCTCATCGAGAAATCGGCCGACGTGTTTGCACGCCATCCGCTTGTATATCTGATGGAGGCTGCCGACGACATCTGCTATCAGGTGATGGACATAGAGGACGCCCACAAGCTTAAAATCTTAGGCATCGAGGAAGTGACCACATTGCTCACCGGATTTTTCAATCCCGAGCGCTGCAGGCACATAACCGGTGTGCTTGACAACATCGACGACGACAATGAGAAAGTGGCATACCTTCGGTCGTGTGTGGTGGGAGAATTGGTTGGCGAATGCGCAAAAGTGTTTGTCGACAACGAAGAATGCATCCTAAACGGTGAATTTGAAGGATGCCTGATCGACCACATATCGCTGGTGGCACGCAACGGCTACGCCGAATGCTCACGCACGGCTTGGAGAAAAATCTACAACTCGCCCGACGTTGTCGACATCGAGCTTGCCGGAAACCAGATTATCACGTTCCTGCTCGACCGGCTGATTGACGCAGTGCTGCTTCCTGAAAAGAACTATTCACGCCTGTTGCTCAGCCGCATACCACACCAATACGACACCAGCTCGCCGACAACCTACGGCAAGATACAATCAGTGCTCGACCACATCTCCGGCATGACCGACGTCTATGCCCTCGACCTTTTCCGCAAGCTCAACGGCTTGAGCCTGCCGGCAGTATAAACAATATCAAAACTATGTACTTGAGAAGACTTTCAACCACAATAATTCTTATCACCATGGCTGCGGTCGCAGCCATGGCATACAGCATTGAGGAAATACCCAACGTGCACCTGACCGACAAGACCCAATATGTGTCCAACCCCGACGGAGTGCTGCGCCAAGCCACCGTCGACAGTCTCAACCGAAGCATCGCCCACATTTGGCAGTCATCGTCGGCTGAAGTAGTGGCAGTGGTGGTCAACTCTATCGACGGCAACGACATCGACGACTATGCAACGGCACTGTTCCGCCATTGGGGCATCGGAAAGAAGGACAACAACAACGGCGTGCTGGTGCTTGTCAGCACAGAAGAACGCAAAGCCGTGATACGCAACGGATACGGAGCAGAGGGCATTCTCCCCGACATCATCTGCGGACGCATAATCCGCGACAGCATGGTGCCGCATTTCCGCGAAGGCGACTACGACAGCGGTATGCTTTCAGCGGTTGCCCGCATCGACTCCCTGCTCACCACCCCCGGTGCTGTGGCTGAGCTCAAATCAAAATACGAGAACGACGAGAAGCAAGAAAACTACAATGCATTCTATGGCTATATGTCTCTGGCAGGCTCCGCTGCCGCAATCCTGCTGCTCTATGTGCTTTTTCTCGCATTCACACCGAGCATCAAAAACCGTTTCGACCGCTACAACCGTCTTAACAAAATCAAACTACTGTACATCTGCGCCACATTCTTCACTCTCGGCATGGCACTGCCGGCACTGATTGTGTTGCTCGCCACAATGCACTATTGCCGCAACAGACGGCGTATATGCCCAAACTGCCACTCCAAGATGCACAAACTGCAGGAAGACGAAGACAACAAATATCTGACTCCGGCACAGGATCTTGAAGAACAGCTCGAATCGATAGACTACGATGTGTGGCTCTGCGACACGTGCGGCGAAGTTGACGTGTACCCATTCCCCAACAAGCGCACCATATACAGCGAATGTCAGCAATGCCACGCCCGCACATCGTATCTTGAAAGCGACCGCATTTTCTCACAACCAGACACCACCAGCTGCGGCTACGGCATGCGCACATACATTTGCCGCAACTGCGGAAAGAAATCGGAAATCTACTACGAAATCCCCAAGACTGCTGCACCTGTGGTAATCCTTCCGATGGGTGGCGGCTCCAGAGGTGGTGGCTTCGGAGGCGGAGGAAGCTTCGGCGGAGGCTCCACTGGTGGAGGAGGCGCTTCTGGAGGCTGGTAGAAAGCGACTTAAAAGACGAAAGACAAACAACCAACTATTTTTATATTATCTATGAGACAATTATTGATTGCTTGCGTGGCACTGGCGGCAGCATTGCCAGCAGCGGCACAGACCACAAAGGAGGAAATGTTGGCTTCTCCTGAGAAAACAGCCGGCGTGTATTATGCCTATCCGGCTCCAGAGTCAACAGACCACTACACAAAAGCACCCAAAGGCTACACTCCATTCTACATCAGCCACTTCGGACGCCACGGCTCCCGCTACCTGATCAGCGACTCGGAATACACCAACCCGATGGAGACACTCGAACGTGCCGACAAAGCCGGCGCCCTCAGTCCGTTGGGCAAAGACGCACTCAAACGACTGCACGAAATCTATGCAGAGGCAGCCGGACGCAACGAAGACCTCTCTCCGCTTGGCGTGCGCCAACACCGCGGTGTGGCAGAACGTATGTTCACCGCATTCCCTGAGGTTTTCAAGGGCGACCGTTCCATCGAAGCCCGATCATCAGTAGTGTTGCGCTGTGCCATGAGTATGGCGGCATTCGGCGACCAACTCAAGGAGCTCAACCCCAAATTGAAGATTTCCTACGAGTCGTCGCAGAAATACATGCCTTATCTGACCGGACGCACCGACGAGGCCAACGCTTTCTGCGGGAAGAAGGGCATCTGGCGCGCTGCCTACAATAATTTCCGCGCGTCGCAGACCAATGCCGACCGCTTTATCGCCGCTTTGTTTGCCGACAAGCAGTATGCCAAACAATATGTAGAGCCAAAAGAACTTATGTGGCAATTCTACTGGGTTGCAGCCGACCTCCAGAATATGGAGACACCGATACGTCTTTACGACCTGTTCACCAGCGAGGAGCTGTTTGACCTGTGGCAGTGCTTCAACTATCAGTTCTACTCCACCTGCGCAAACCACGCCGACTCAAACGGCTCTGTCCGCGACAGCTCGAAACCGCTGCTCCGCAACATCATTGAGAGCGCCGATGCAGCTATCGCCAATCCGTCGCAGGCAGCCACACTGCGTTTCGCCCACGACTCCAACATCACTCCACTCGCTGCTCTGATGGGCATCGAGACCTACGATGTGGCATGGCGCGAACCGGAAACTCTCTATCAGCACTGGACCGACTTCAAGGTTTCGCCAATGTGCGCCAACCTCCAAATCGTGTTCTTCAACAAGAAAGGCGGCACAACCGACGACATTCTCGTAAAAGTGCTGCTCAACGAGCATGAGGTGCATATCCCAGTAGCCACCACCCAGTTCCCTTACTACCGCTGGACCGACGTGCGTGCCTACTATGCCAACGTTGTAGGAATGTAGAAACAGCACGGGGTTTCAAACGACCCAAGACATAACGAATAAGACACGCCACTGCAAAAGTGACGTGTCTTATTTGCTTTATCACCATCAATCAAACTCCCCCATCAACCATTTAAGAGCATTTATCCTCTTAATTCCGTCATAGTCGGCAGAAGGATCGTCGTCAAGAGTAAGTATATATTTCGGATATTGGTCGCTTATACGCTGCAGCGATGCCAGTTCCCGTTTCAATGTCATTTCATCCCTTACCGTTGCCGCCACTTGATAATAAGCGATATTGCTTTCATCAATGGCAACAAAATCCACTTCCAAATCATCCTGTTTGCCTATATAGACCTTTTTCTGCCGATGCAACAATTCAAGATAAACAACATTCTCCAGAATGCGCCCGGCATCAAACGACCGTGATCCCAAAAGCATCCTCCTCAAACCCGTGTCAACAAGATAGTATTTTCCGAGAGTCTTAAGTAATTGCCGACCTTTAATATTGAATCTCTTGACCTCATAGACAAAAAATGTTTCACACAAGGCAGACAAGTAGCGTTCCACTGTTTTCTGGTCAATCTTCCTCCCATCAGCAGTCATTATGTCAGCGATACGTTTTGTCGAGAGTATGTTGCCTATATTGTCTGCGACAAACCGTATCACACTTTCAAGCATCATCACATCCGACAACTTTTTTCTGGCCATAATGTCTTTTACCACAATCGTATTATATACACTATTCAGATAATCAACAATTTGCGCTGACGAATCAAGAGCCAACGCATAAGGGAAACTGCTTCTGCCAATATAATCGGAATAGGCTTGCTGAAGATTCTGTCCTCCATCTGTTCCCGCCACATATTCACGAAACGACAACGGCAACATTGCAATCTCAACATAACGCCCAGAAAGCAGCGTGGCAATCTCGCTCGACAGCATGTACGCATTGGAGCCGGTTATGTAGATATCAACAGTCGGTTTAAGATTAAGACTGTTTATGACATCCGGGAAATCCTTGACTTGCTGAATCTCATCAAAAAACAGATAAGTCATTTTGTCTTGTTGTATTTTTTGCCTCACATAGTCATACAGTTTCTTTGGATCCCGAAGTTCGTAATAATCATAATCCTCAAAATTCAGGTAAACAATCTGCTCTGGCAACACACCGCTGTCCTTAAGCCAATCGCGATAAATTTCCATAATCGTGGATTTTCCACAACGACGGATTCCAGTTATCACTTTTATCAGACTCTTATCCTTATAGGATATCAACTTATTCAAATATACTTGCCGTTCTATTTTTTTCATCTACCAGATTTTTTTGTTTCGACTTCGCAAATATACATATTTTTTAGGAATGGCAATCCTAAAACCACCTAAAAACCGAAAGTTTTAGGCGTGACGCTCCTAAAACTTCCAAAAATATCATAGTTTTAGGATTGCACGTCCACTTTTTTAGAACCCGGCATAGATAAACGGGGCTACATAGGCGGCACTGAACTCAATGATGAGCTGCAACAACAGGCAAAGCAGCAATAATTTGCCAAACCAACGCATCCCGACAAAGCGTCGCTCCGCCCACTCCGACATCCGATCGGGCAGGAACATAAGCACATAGGCAGCAATCAGCATCAGCGTCCATACGGCACGTTCCCGCACAAATGCCTCTATTACTTCCGGTCTGAAATCCGTAAAAATGCGACAGAACATCACCGCCGTGTCGGCAAGCGAGACGCAACGGAACGGAAGCCACATAACCGTGACAAAAACAAACGTAGCGGCTATCCACACCTGCCGCGGCGCACGCAACCGCGACACCAGCGGTGAGAATGCCTTCTGCACAACCAATGCCATGCCGTGTGCCAACCCCCAGACCACAAACGTAAAGCCGGCGCCATGCCATGCCCCGCCCACAGCCATTGTCAGCAACAGGTTGAATCTCGTGCGCCACCGTCCGCAGCGGCTGCCTCCAAGCGGGATATAGATATAATCGCGCAGCCACAATGACAACGAAATGTGCCATCTGCGCCAAAACTCCGTGATGCTCACCGACTTATATGGCGAGCGGAAATTGAGCGGCAATTCGATGCCGAGCGTGCGGCTCATACCGATGGCGATGTCGGAATAGCCCGAGAAATCAAGATATATCTGCGCGCTATAACCCAGCAGCGCGAGCAAAGCCTCCGTGCCGCTATAGCCGGCAGGATTGTCGAAAACAAGGTTGTTGAACTGCGCCAGATAGTCGGCCACCACCGCCTTCTTCAGCAGTCCTTTCATCATCAGAAACAGTCCGGCATACAGCATAGGGGGCGTGATGCGGCGGTTGCCCTCCAACTGCGGAAAAAACTCCGCCGCGCGCACAATCGGTCCGGCCACAAGCACCGGGAAATATGTGAGATAAAACACATAGTCGAGCATACGCCGCGGAGCGATTATCACGCCACGGTAAACATCAACCATATAACTGACCGAGCGGAACGTGTAGAACGAGATGCCCACAGGAACAACGATGTCTGTCAGCCGGAAGTTTGCACCGACAATCGATGCCACCGACTGCATCATTCCCCCGTCGCACTTAAACCACACAAGCACTCCCACCGACAACAGGACACAGCAAACGAGCAATGCCCGACGGCGGCTGCGACTGCGGATATTCGACAACCATACCGACAACCAATAGTCGACCACGGCTTTGACAAGCACCGACAATGCAATCAATCCGCCCACCTTATAGGCAAACAGCAGACTGAATGCCACAACAAACGCCATCATTGCCGACCGCCGGCGATAAAGCAACCCATAGATTGGATAAAACACAAGAAGCACCAGCCAGAAAGCCTCGCTGTCAAGAAATGCGCCAAAGGTGCTGGATATGTCGGTGAGCCGGTCAATCATCAGGTGTAAGAACTATGGTTTTCACTGGTTTGGCACTGCGTTTGTGCGGAACGTCAAGGCGCATCGGGCATACCGATTTTGTGGAAATCCACACCGCCACACTGTCCATCCACACCGCCGCGGCTTCGCGCGTCGGATGAGCACCGTCGGAAGCGCGGTCAAGACTAAGATTTGAAGAAAGGAAGAAATGCCCGTTGCCCACCTTTCCGGCAATCAGGCGGTTGATGCCCGTATCTGGCTTCCAGTTTGGAGGACCGATCCAGACAAATGGCAATCCACCGATATCGGCAATGATGGAGTCGACCATCGCCGCACGGCTGCGTTCCACATTGCGCAAAAACAGCTCGTTGCCTCCAAGACACACCACAATGTAACCAGGTTTGAATTTTTCAATATATGCCCTCAGCTTATGTGTCGCGCCCCATTTTTCGGTTGTCGACCCATACCAAATCACCGTGTAAAGCGAATGCCCGTTTTCTTCGGCATAGGCAGCCAGACGCGGCGACAATCCCTCCAACATAGAATCGCCCACAAAGAGCAGCGTATACTTGCACGTATCGGTTGCTGCAACGTTCTTTTCAGACACGGCAACACTCCTGACGGCTTGACCGCCGACTTCGGGAGATGTCTTTACCTTAGCCATCTGATGCCCGAAAATCCGCAAGTCGTCAAACGTTGACAACAGCATAATCACGGCAAATGCCGTTGCCAACAATGCCCATAATCGCGCGTATGGCCATTTCATGGTCTTCTATATATTATGGGGACACAGCCCCTCGTTTCCTTGTCAATCCACGGTCGTCACCCTATTTGCCGTTTTTAATCTCAAGCGCTTTTATTTCAGCACGTTTGATGCTCTCGGGATTATTCTTGTCGATGCCGTATTTCTCCGGCGCAGGAATGCGCAGCTCGGCTCCGACAGGCAAATTGTCGGGATCGGTGATTATATCTTTGTTGTCCAAGTAAATGTATACCCAGAAAGCGTAATGTCCGTAGAATTTGCGGGAAATGTTGCTCAGATATGCCGTATTGGTAACCTTGAACGTCTGTTCAGCCTTCTTGCTCTCCTTCTCCGGCTCAGCTGTTTTTTCCTCAGACTGTTCCTGCGGCTTCTCCACTGCAGCCGTCGAGTCGGAATCCGCCGCAGCCACCTTGGCAGTGTCATCGGCAATTACAGCAGGCTGAGACGACGGTTTTTTGACAACTCCGAACAGAAAGAACCACGCAACGGCGGCTACAACCGCAGCAGTCACGAATCCGGCAAGGAATCCCCAAGCGAAACGGCATCCGCCACGTTTCGGCTGTGGCTCATCATCATATTCTTCCTCCACTGTTTCCTCCGCTTCTTCTTCGGCTGTTTCTTCCGTCTCTTCTTCGGCAGTTTCCTCCGCTACAGTCTCATTATCGGCGTCAGTCTCAGCAGTGTCTTCTTCTTTTTCCTCTTCGCTGTCAGCCTCACTCTCTTCAAGCCCGTCAGTCTGACTTTCCTTTTCCTCCGGCTCCGCTCCGTCGGCAGGACTCTCATCCGCCACGTCCTCTGTTCCGGCTGTCTCATCAGCAGTTGTCGCCGCCTCCTCTTCGGCAGCGTCAGGAGTCTCATCCTCCGCCATTGGCTCATCTCCGTCGAAATCATCGGCAAGCTCTATCGCCTCAAAACAATCAAACGCACTGTTGATTGCAGCGGCCGTATCCGGGTCGGCGACAAAACGCACCTCGCCACCATCCACATCGAAGCTACCCACGCCTTTAAGCGTCACCGACTCGCCATCCATCAGCCGTTCGGCAACAATGGCAAACAATTCTTTGACAAAAGATTGGCACAAAGCCTCCGACGTGTCGGTCTCATGCGACAACGCCTTGACAATGTCCTGCAACACAAGTACTCGGTTACTCATCGCCGGCTTCTCCTTTCTCCGCAATGCGGGTTTTAAGCCGAGTGCCCGGCACAAACGTCATTCTTATTTCGGGCGGATAAAGCATCCTGCGTCCAGAGGCGGAATCCACCTCCACACGCTCCATCAGCTTCTCTCCCTCAAACTTGCCGAAACCCGGCACAGCGACCGTCTCGAGAGCGCCGCAATGCTCCTTCAGCAAAGAGGCAAAACCGTCGGCAAGAGCCTCCACATCAGCCTCTCCCCGCTCCAAGCGTCGTGCCAGTTCAGCGACAATATCCTTATGTTGCATTTCTTTTTTTTCCATTGTAATGCAAATGTAGTGTTTTTCCACGAACCTGCAAAATGGCAGTCACCTCGTGACACAACGACCGCCACAACCGCCATATTGACACCATCCGCACGCTGGCACATTTTTGGCAGAAACCAATAGTGACCGCTTGAAGGAGCGGCAAGTAAACAACTGATAAATAAAATATAAAAACATACAACTATGATGACCGAAAAATTACAAAAAGAGCTTAACGTGCAGATCAATGCAGAGATGTGGTCTTCAAACCTTTATCTTTCAATGGCATTTTATCTGAAAAACAAAGGTCTTGACGGATGCGCCAACTGGCTGATGAAACAGTCGCAGGAAGAACTTAACCACGCTTACGAGATTGCCGACTACCTGAACAAACGCGGAGAGAAAGCAGAAGTAGGTATGGTCGATGTCGTTCCTACAGGCTGGGGCGATGTGGCAGAAGTGTTTAAAAACGTCTATGACCACGAGTGCCACGTGTCGAAACTCATCGACGAGCTCGTAGATGTGGCATCGGCAGAAAAAGACAAAGCCACCCAGGATTTCCTTTGGGGATTTGTCCGCGAGCAAGTGGAGGAAGAAGCCACTGCAAGAGACTTGGCAGAGAAATTTGCAAAAGCCGGCGAGGCTGGCATCCTCTTCCTCGACTCTCAGCTTGCACAACGCAAATAAACGCATGAGAAAATAGAAGCATAAAATTTGGTTTGGGGCGGGATTCATCCTTTTGGTTGAGTCCCGTTTTTTTTATTACCGGTCACTCCACCCGGTAATTTTTCATCAAAGGACTCAAATATTCCGCAAATTCTGACTAAATTTGCGGAAACATCTAATTTGGCTTTTATGATCAACTTCGAATGCGACTACACCGAAGGAGCGCATGCAAGCATCCTTCAACGACTTGCAGAGACCAACATGGAGCAGACCCCCGGATACGGCAAAGACCGCCACTGCGAGAATGCACGCCAAATCATCCGACGCGTCTGCAATGCCCCCGATGCCGATGTGCATTTTCTCGTCGGCGGCACACAGACAAACAAAACCGTCATAGCCTCCATTCTGCGTCCATACCAGGGAGTGATATGTGTGGAAACCGGACACATCGCCGTGCATGAGACCGGTGCCATCGAGTCGACAGGACACAAAGTAATCACCGTGCCAGGCATCAATGGAAAAATCACGCCACAACTGATTGAGCAGGTGTATCGCCGCCATTTCGACGACAAAGGGTTGGAGCACTGCGTGCAGCCAGGAATGGTCTACATCTCGCAGTCGACCGAAGTGGGTACGGTCTACCATCTCAACGAACTTGAAGCCATCAGCGCGATGTGCCGCAAGCTTGAATTGCCGCTGTTTCTCGACGGAGCCCGTCTGGGCTACGGACTCGCCGCCAGCGACAACGACACGTCACTCGCCGACATCGCTCGCCTCTGCGACGTGTTCTATATCGGAGGAACAAAAATCGGCGCACTTTTCGGCGAAGCCGTTGTCATAAACAACCCGTCAATCACGCCGGGATTCAGATACATGATAAAGCAAAACGGCGGACTGCTTGCCAAAGGGCGCCTGCTCGGCATCCAGTTTGAGACGTTGTTTGAAAACGACCTCTACATGCAGCTGTCGCGCCACGCCGTCGAACAGGCGATGCGCATACGCTGCGCGCTCGAGGCAAAAGGTGTGGCTCTTGCTTATGCTTCGACCACAAACCAGCAATTCCCCATACTTCCCGACAGCGTAATCGAGCATTTGTCTGACCGCTACATCTTCTCCACAACGGAGCACCTCACTCCCGGTATGACGGAAGTGCGTATATGCACCAGCTGGGCCACGCTGTCGGAAAATGTAGACCGTCTAATCGACGACCTCGACAAAGCATTGTAACATCTTTTCGAAAAAATAAGGGTCATCACCACCCCTAAATGAAACGAGGCTGCATCTTTCGACGCAGCCTCGCTTTTATTATTAAAGCATAAAGACGCGTCAGTAAATTTTCAGTGAAATTAATTTCTACTGACCCAACTTCACGGCTGATGGTGTTCCGCAGTCTGCATAGTCTTGTTGGAAGATTATCGAACCACGTCCTTTTCCTCTAAACCTCATTTCTATCTTATTTACAATGCCTTGGCTTGATGTCTGTGCCACATTTTTGAGACCTTTTTATTATTTTTTTGGTTCTTGTTCGCCTGCAAAGGTATGGATTTTCTTCTAAACACCAACATTTTCTTGAATATCCGTTTTTGAAGCATAGTTTTAACTAACAGCTAAATGACACGAGGCTGCATCTTTTATACTGTCAATATGAACTTTCTGAAATTTTTTCCAAACATGATTTCTTAATATATTTGCAAATTATATTTGTAGTTTCATATTTTATCACTAATTTTGAAGCGCATATAATCCGCGAAAGTCCAAATTTAGGCTTATTGGCGGAATGTAGACATAATTAAAAAGCGTTTACTACGCTCTTTCTTGACTCGTTGAAATCTGGAAAATTTCTTTGGTATAGTCAGGAATGCAGCAAACTGTAAATGCCTTGTGGATATGCATATTCCATCATTAGCAAACGCGAGAGCGTAAGTTAATGGTGTATATCATATTCTGCGTGAGGCTTCTGCAGGTTGCTCGTTCAACTATACCGGGCAATTCCAGAGCCTCAACGAGTGGGACGAGCAACAAGTATGGCTCTCACGCTTTTTTGTTGTATTGTCAGAACAAGTGAGCCGCTGACACAACAAAAAAATTTCACAGTCCAACAATGAGAAAATGTAATATCTTATTGACATCCTTGCTGCTTATAATAGCTGCAAACCTTAGTTATGCACAATCAAGCAAAGTGCAAGAAAAAGAACGCCAGGAACTGGTTAAAGAAAGCAAGAACGAACTTAACAAAAAAGCGAGCAAAGTTGCTAAAAAAGAAGCCAAACGATTGTCCAGGGAAGGTTGGAAAACAACACCAGGCACCCTACCTCTCGAAAAACAACTTGATAAGTCATATATGATGCAATATCAATATGACACAGATGGTCTTCCGCTGTTCATTATGGCTGAAGCAATGAGCGTTGGAGGAAATTATGATGCCGCAAAAATGCAAGCAATAGAACTTGCAAAGCAAAATCTGGCAGGACTGATTCAAACAGAAATTACCGCTCTAATTGAAAATACTATCACAAATGAACAATTGGAACAAAGCGATGTGGCATCAATTACGCGCAGTGTTTTAGCAAGCAAGAGTCTCATTTCTCAGAGCATAGGCCGTGTCACCCCCGTTGTTGAAACATATAGATCCGTAAATGGCAGCAACAAAGAAGTCTTTGTTCGCATCGCATATAGTCAAGAAATGGCAAAAGCAACAGTTAAACGCGCCATCAAGAAAGAACTTGAAGAACGCGGAAACTCCTTACATGGTAAACTAGATGAACTCCTTGGCTGGTAACTGATGAATAGGCTTATTCCCTTTATTATATTCATTTCTTTCTTCAAAATATGTTATTCGATGAGAACGACCAAAGTCTCTGCAACATACACATATTATGCGCCGGAAACGATGTCTATTGAAGAAGCAAAAAGAATTGCATTGGATCGCGCCAAAATTCAGGCAATTGCCGATGAATTTGGGACGATTGTATCACAAAACACATCAACCGTCATAACTAATAAGGATGGAAAATCTGATACTAGGTTCTTTGCATTCGGCGAAAGTGATGTAAAAGGAGAATGGATTGAAACTATAGGCAATCCTGTGTATAATCTTAAATTTGAGAAACACTTTTTTGTAGTTGAATGTTCAGTAATAGGAAAAGCCCGAGAAACAACAAAGCCTAAAATAGAATACATCGCTCAACCCCTAAGAAATGGCACGACTCTAAAATATGCATCTACTTATTTTCAGGATGGTGATGATTTGTATCTATATTTTACATCTCCTATTGATGGATTTTTATCGGTATACTTATTGGATGAAACTACACAAACAGTGTATTCGATTTTGCCATATAAGTCAGAAAACAATGCAGCAATACCCATTGTTGGAAAAAAAGAATATGTCTTTTTTTCCATTCAAGAAGCCGATAAAAAAGATAGAGGTAAAGTAGATGAATACATTCTAAGTTGTGACCTAAATAAAGAGTTCAATACATTATTCATTGTTTTTTCACCAACTCAGTTTTTTGGAAAAAACGGATTTGAGTCTAACTCTGAAAATGCACCAAACTGTATTTCATTCAAAGAGTTCAAACAGTGGTTAACAAAAGCCATAACCAAAGACAACAATATTCAAACAACACAAATATCAATTTCAATAAACAAATGAAAAGAATATTATTTATCTTCTCCATAATGCTATATGTCAGTCAGACAGTCTTAGGAGAAACTAACACCGAGAAAATAGTACGTATTTATAACACTGCTAACAATTTGGAAAAATCAGGCAAGTTTAGTGAAGCAATTAAGTATTATATTCAAGCATATGAATTAGGCGAAAAGAATTTTGCCCCATTGAAGCTAGCTGAATTCTACGCTCTTGGAAAGGGAACCGAAGAAGATTTCGAAGAGAGCGATAAATGGCTTAGAATATCTGCCAATAATGGCAATCCACAAGCTCAGTGTATGGTTGGCGATGCGTATTATTACGGTATGGGAGTTCCCATAAATCTCAAAGAGTCTGCTATATGGTACTTAAAGGCCGCAGAACAAGGATACCCTGATGGTCAATTCAAAATTGCATTAGCTTACCTCGAAGGAGAGGGAGTGTCTCAAGATAATACACAGGGACTATATTGGCTCAGGAAAGCAGCTGACAACGATCATCCAGATGCTCAAGATGCATTGGCTATTATTTATGGCTTTGGTAAAAATGGTGTACAAAAAAACGAAACAGAATTTGTAAAATGGGCCATGAAAGCAGCCCAAAATGGCAGCGCTCTATCTCAATTTAGGGTTGGGAGTATATATCTTAATGGAATTGGAGGTGTTGAAATTAATAAAGCCGAAGCCATTAAATGGCTAAAGCTTGCTGCAAAACAAGGCGAACCTCATGCGATACAAAAACTGGTAGAATTGGGATATTAATTATATCATTAGCGTTCCATTAAAATCGGGACAAGTTAAATATTAATCAAATACACCCAGAAAGAGAGGTGGGGACAATCGAGTTCTTCGACATTATTGAAATCAGTCCTTTCGATGAGATTCATTCGTCTTTGTTCTTCGTATAGTATTATTGATAACTGAAAAAGGATAAATTCAAATCGTCTCGCCCTTTAATTCTAGTGCAAAAGACTGTATTTCTATTAATTCAAAGAGTTATTGGTTCTCTTTAACGGAGCAGTAGTGTTATTATGTATAAGATATTATCCATACTAATTATTGTAGTTCTGTCTTCTAATATCACATTTGGTCAGAACTATAAAGATATACTTATCTCAAGAGCTGAATCCGGAGATTTAAATTCTCAGAAATATTTAGCACAAGCATACTATGATGGAAAAGGCGCATATCCAAGAAACAGCGCAGAGTCTTTCAAATGGATAAGAAAAGCCGCTGAACAAGGAGACGCCGAATCCCTATTCATACTATATAACTATTACGCTCAAGGAATAGGATGCGAAAAAAAATTTAGATTGGATTTACTCATAAAGTCTGCAAATAAGCACTTTCCAAAAGCGGTTGGCGAGGCTGGACGTATTCTTTCTCAAATGTTGGGAAAAGAAGATGAAGGACATAAACTGCTATTGGAAGCGTATAGTCTAGGTGAAAATAATGTCCTACCGCTAATTGCAGCGAATTATATGCGAGACGGTGATTACCAAACGGGAATTTCATATTTTATAAAAACTACTGAACAATGCTCAGGCATTGCCCAAGCAAATGCATTTAGAGGTTTAAGTTACGCTTATAGTCACGGTTTGGGTGTCCCTCAGAACATAAAAAAAGCACACGTATTAATTGATAAGGCTATAGCCATATATCCATATGAGGCAAGTTTTTATGAAGATAAGGGCATATTATATTTAAACGAAGGTAATATAAGTGAAGCAACTAAAATGTGGAATAAAACAGTCGATACGTCATTAGTATATGCTCAAGAATCCACATCTGAATTAGCACGAGTTATGAATCACAGCATTGACTATGGTATCCCTATTGCATCTATGCAACAAAAAAATACATATGCAGTTGTAATCGCTAATGAAAACTACAAAAGAGTTCCAAATGTACCATTTGCACACAATGATGGAAATATATTCAGAAAATATTTGATTTCCGCTTTTGGTATTCCTGAAGATAATATTGAATATCTTGAAGACGCATCGTTGAACGATATGAAATATGCTCTTGCAAATATAGCTCAACGATGTAGCGCCTTTAGAGATCAGGTTTCTGTTATTGTGTATTATGCCGGACATGGTGTGCCAGATGACAAAACCGCTGAGGCATTTTTATTGCCAGTTGACGGATTCGGAACAGATCCTTCTTCTGGTTTAAACCTTGATGATTTTTATGCTTCACTATCTAAAATGCCTGCTAAATCAGTAATCGTATTATTAGATGCATGCTTTAGCGGTGCAAAGAGAGACGGAGGAATGCTTATGTCCACACGTGGTATAACAATAAAACCTAAAATGCAAGTACCTGATGGAAAATTGATAGTACTTTCAGCAACATCTAACGATGAAACCGCATTCCCTATTGAGCAACAAAAACACGGCTTATTTACTTACACTCTGTTACGAAAGATTCAAGAATCCGGGGAAGACTTAACATGGGGTAATCTCGCAGATTATGTTATAGAAACTGTAAAAAATCGTTCCATCGATTTAAATGGGAAACTTCAAACTCCTACTGTTTCTGTTTCGACCTCCATGAAGGGCATTTGGCGCAACATTAGACTTAGGTAAAGAATAGTGCTTTTTATTCTCATAATTGAAGATTCTACAACACAGTAAGACCCGCAGCTACCATACAGCATGGCTTTTCTTTCAACGGTTACTTTTTAGAGCGATTCTAATTAAATAAGGGTCATCACCCCCTAAATGAAGTGAGGCTGCATCTTTCGACGCAGCCTCGCTTTTATTATGTTTTTTTAGGAATATTAATCGATTTCCTCATCAGCCTCGTAACCGCCCATTTCGCGGAGAGCGTTCTTGAGCATTACATACTGCTGGAACAAGTGGTTTACAGGCACCTCGCCCTGAGTGTAGTCGTGCATCGGGCTCTTGAGGAAGAAGCTCAAGAAGCGCTGAGTACCGTAGCGTCCTGCGCGTGCAGCCAAGTCGCTGAGCAACACGAGGTCAAGGCAAAGAGGAGCAGCGAGGATAGAGTCGCGGCAGAGGAAGTTGATTTTGATCTGCATTGGGTAGCCCATCCATCCGAAGATGTCGATGTTGTCCCATCCTTCCTTGTTGTCGTTGCGCGGTGGATAGTAGTTGATGCGCACTTTGTGGTAGTAGTCTTTGTAGAGATCCGGCTGATTCTCAGGCACGAGGATTGACTCCAACGTAGACAATTTGCTGACTTCCTTAGTGTGGAAGTTTGCAGGCTCGTCGAGCACAAGACCGTCGCGGTTACCGAGGATGTTTGTAGAGAACCATCCTGACAAGCCGAGGCAACGGGTTCCGATGATAGGAGCGAAACCAGACTTAACCAAAGTTTGACCAGTCTTGAAGTCCTTACCGGCGATAGGCATCTTAGTTTTTTCAGCGAGCTCCCACATAGCAGGGATGTCGACAGTGGTGTTAGGAGCACCCATAATGAAAGGAGCGCCTTCAGAAAGAGCTGCGTAAGCGTAGCACATAGAAGGAGCGATGTGCTCTTTGTCGTCAGCCTTCATAGCTGCTTCCAAAGAAGCGAGAGAGCCGTGGATCTTCTCGTCTACCGGAACGTAGATTTCAGTAGAAGCCGCCCAAAGCACAACGATACGGCTGCAGTTGTTTGCTGCCTTGAAGTTGCGGATGTCTTCGCGAACCTGCTCCATCATATCCCAACGGTTGGCGCAAGTTTTCACGTTGTCACCGTCAAGACGTTTTGCATAATTATGGTCGAAAGCCGCCTTCATAGGAACGATTTTAACCAATTCGTCCTTAACCGGCTCTATGTCTTTTTCTTTAAGCACCTCAGCGTTGATAGCCGACTCGTATGCGTTTGCAGGATAAACGTCCCAAGAACCAAAAACGATGTCGTTCAAATCTGCCAAAGGCACGATGTCTTTATAGTGAAGATATTTCTTTTCAGCACCGCGGCCAACGCGGATTTTGTCGTATTGTGTCATTGAGCCCACTGGTTTAGCCAAACCTTTACGAGCCATCAATACACCTGTCATAAATGTTGTTGAAACGGCACCAAGACCTACTACAAGTACGCCAAGTTTGCCTTCTGCTTTTTTAACGTTGCAATTTTCCATTTTTCAGAATATTTTCTTTTGAGTTGTTTTCAAATTTGTCTTGCGGACCAAAATCCACGGGTCAAAAGTACTGCTATTTTCCTGAATGCAAAATTATTTTTAAATAAATAAATGGTCCAAATGGTCTAAACTTTGGTAAAAAAGGGCGCAATCAGATAATATTTGTTAAATACCACCTGATTGCGCCTTATTTTGTGAAAATTTCTAAACGAAGCGTTTTTCGATTTCCTCGAGTTTTTTGATTATTTCGGGATGCGTGACGGCATCTTCCTCCGCCGTCCATCCTTTTCCTTTGAGCCACGCCACCTGGCATCCAATAGACTCAGCCGGCACGATATCCTTCTTATAGCTGTCGCCAACGACAAGCACATTCTCTGCAGGGACGCCAAGAGCCTCCACACCGAGCGCGAAAATGCGCGGATCGGGCTTTCGTATGCCAACCACAGCGCTTTCAACAACCTTTTTGAAATAGCGTGCCAAGTCGAAATCGGCAAGCACCGTCTCCACATTGCCGTAGAAGTTGCTCACGAGCACCATCGGCACCCGCTCATACACAAACTCCAACACCTGACGCGCCTCCTCAACCGATTCCTTCGCACGGTTATAGCAATAGCGCGCCACGGCAAGCGCCTTTTCCTCCACGGGATAATCAGAAGGGAGCACTGCGTTTTCAACGAGGTTGCCTATCTCGATACGCATCTTGATGAGCAACAGGTCGTAGAAATTATGCTCGGGCAGTATATGGCGAGTCTTCGCCAGCTCACGCTCCGCATAGACGTAGCAGTCGCGGAACTGCTCCTTCGTCACCTGCACATCAGCTTCGCGGTATCCGTCCCAAATCACCTCGCTCCAATGGTCGCCACGGCTGTCGATTGTGCCGCCGTAGTCGAAAATCACACCCTTAATATCAGTATTTGCCATTTTCAACCTCCTCCGTAAATTTACGGCACATGCGCTCATGCCGCCAAATCATATATACAAGCATCAGATTGAGCACGACCAGCTCGAAAGCGAAATAGAGCCACGGCATCTTGACGAGCAGCGAGCATACAAGCGCTATCGAACGCAGATTGAACGACAGCCAGTTGGTGTATTTCATCAACGGCTTGCTGCCGGCACGGAATGTGTCGCGGAACGACTGCGACACCTCCCCCTCGCCAAAACGTTTGCGCAAGGCGCGGCGCAGTTGCTGCATGCGTGGCGTGAGCACCTCCTGGTTTGCGGTATAGTTGCGGTAGAAGAACATCGTGGTCTTCTTCCAGAAGTTTCCCTTCCATGGCACAGCGGCATACGCCTTGTCAAGCTGCTCCACGCTGTCGAGCTCACTTCCTTCTTTTCCTTTCAAGAAATACAAGTGGAACTGGCGATAATAGTCGGCAGCTGCAGCCTGTTTCGCATGGCACAGACCTGCGGCTACGGCTATCGCCCAAATGACCCACTGGTGTTCCATAAAGAACACGCTGGTACAGTTTTCACGGAAGCATATAGCCAAATAGATCGCCACAAACCAGAAGTCGCCGCTCAGACCGTCGAGTATACGACCGAGGCGTGAGTACTGCTGCGTCATACGCGCCAGCTGACCGTCGGCACTGTCGAAAGAGTTTGCCCAAACGAGCAACAACACCCCCACAATATTCAGCCAAAGGTCGTCGAAATAGAACATCACTCCAGCCGCCACACCTATAAATATAGAAGCAATCGTAATGGCGTTTGGCTTGATGCCGAGTTTCGCACACAGCACAGCCCACATATAACCTATCGGGCGATAGAAACAAAGGTCGATCGTTTCCTCCGTGTCCATCGACTTGAGGGTGTCTTTATAAGACGCTTTCAATTCTTTTATATTCATCGACGTCGTTATTTAAGTTTTGATTTGACATAATTCAGCACCGCCTTGGCAATAAACGGAGCAGCCTCGTTGCGGCAAGGCGCGAAACTTGGCCAGTCGTTGAAATCGATGATGCGGATGTCGCCTTCCGGCGACACGATGCAGTCGCCGCCATAAATCTCCACGCCGAGAACCTCGGAAGCGTCGTGGCAGATGTCCTTCAAGCGCTCGATGTCGAAATCAATGCCTTTCGACTTGCCGTTGATAGCCTCAAGTCCATATTTACTGTGCCCCTCGTCGAAAGGATAGAACCAGAAGAAGAACGGCGAGTTATGGATGCCGTAGAATTTTATAAGGTCGCCCACAAGATGACGGTTGATTACTGCACGCTTTATGCCGCGGTAGAAATATTCCTGCAGCACCTCCTGCGCCTCTTCCGCATGGCGCACATAGCTCACGTCCTCCTTATGCATGGCATGGAAGTCGCCGCGCTTTATCCAGCAGTTGTTGATGCCCGCCTTTCTCAGCTGGTTTACCACAGCCTCGTCGGTGTTGACAATAACACTGTCGGGATACGGAATGTTGTGCCCCATCAGAATGCGTGTCATGCGCTCGCGTGTGCAGTTCTCGATGCCGTAGCCCGAGTTCACCACAATGCAGCCATCGTCCTCCATGTCCTGAAGGCGTTTTATCGACTCCTGTTCACGGCACATATTGAGGATTACGCGCTCCTTCACTTTGCCGCTGTTGAATTGCTCCTCGCTGTAGATGTTGACCGTGCAACCGCGCTTGCGCAGCTGGTCTGCCGTAGCGTTGAAAATCGCAGCGTCGTTGCCGATATGGTTTGGCGAGTAAGCGCCGGCTCTCATAATGCCGGCAATTGTTATTTCTGCCATTTGTATGTTGTTTCTAAACTTTATTTGCTGTTGATGAAATTTTCCGCCTTCTCGATGTCGCCGGCATGGTCTACATCAAGAATTTTCCCCATCGGATACGCCTTCAGTCTCAGACCCGCGTCGACGAGCGAGCGCTGGAAGTTGCGCATACGCGCCACGCCTCGCTCCATGCAGTCGGCAAGCACATCGATGGCTTTCTCATTGAGAGCGTATATGCCTCCCGAAATGTATTTTGCGCCATCATATCGCTCGTCGCGGAAAGCCGTGATGTTCAAATCGTCGTCGGTCTGCACATACAGGGGCTTCTCATCGTCGATATAGTCGGTCACCGCCATCATTCCATCATAACGTTCATCAGCCTCCATCGCCTCGATATATGGACGGAAATCCTGCTCGCGGAAGATAGTGTCGACCGTTGTCAGACAGAAACGTCCTTTCGGGATCACCCTTGAAAGCTCGAAAAAGCTGTGCATCGAGCTCGGAGTTGTCTTCACCACCAGGTTCAGCGGGATGTCGAGCGAGAGGCTCTCAATATATTCGCGCACCTCAGTCATCTGCTCGTTGACGATTATGCTGATGCTCTCCGCATTACAGCGGCAGAAAAGATTTATCAGGCGGCCTATCATCGGTTCGCCACAGATGTCGACAAGCGGTTTTGGTTTTGCCACGCCCTCTTGTGCGAGGCGCGAACCCTCGCCGGCGGCTATTATCGCATAGTTCATTTTTCTTTCGTTTTTAAGCGTTAAGGATTTCCGACGACTCATCATCGTCCTTTGTCAAGTCGAGCACCTCCTTGTCGCCGCTCTTGTCGTAGTACTGGCGACGCAACGGATGTGCGTTCATTTCATAAAAGCGCATGCGGTTTCTGAAGATGTCGATAGCCTTGAAAATCGCAGAGCGCAGCGAGGCCTCGCTTGCCTGGTTCTTTCCTGCGATGTCATATCCAGTGCCGTGGTCGGGCGAAGTGCGCACATACGGGAGTCCGGCAGTGAAATTCACGCCGTCGTCCATCGCGATTGTCTTGAACGGAGCCAGACCCTGATCGTGGTACATGGCAAGCACACCATCGAAGTGCGTATACTGCCCGCTGCCGAAGAATCCGTCTGCGGCATACGGTCCGAATGCCATGATTTTTCTTGAATAAGCCTCTTCAATGGCAGGCGTTATCACCTCCTTCTCCTCCGTGCCGAGCATACCGTTCTCCCCGGCATGCGGATTGAGCGACAGCACAGCGATGCGCGGCTTTATGATGTCGAAATCCTTTTTCAAGGAATCATTGAAGATTTCAAGTTTCTCCACGATGGCATCTTTTGTTATCGCCTCAGGCACCTGAGCCAAAGGCAAGTGGGTGGTGACCAGCGCCACGCGCAGATGGTCGTCGAAAAGAATCATCAGCGCTTTGTTGCCCTCGCCGATGCGCGACTCCAAAAACTCCGTGTGACCCGGAAAATGGAAATCGTCGCCCTGGATGGAGTCTTTGTTGATAGGCGCCGTCACCATTACGTCGATGATGCCGTTGCGCAGGTCGTCGGCAGCACGTTTCAGCGCAGCCAGCGCAGCCTTTCCGGCAGCCTCGCTCGGCGATCCGAGCTCGATTCTCACCTCACCGTCGACCACTTCCACCAAGTTGTTGACACCGTCGGCGGCATCCTCCGCCCGCGGCACAAGCGTGAAGTTCACGTTTCCCATCTCCAAAGCCTTACGATGGTATGACAGCGCCTTCGACGAGCCATAAACAATCGGCGTGCACAGATCCGTCATCAAAGGATCCTCAAGCGCCTTCATTATCACTTCATATCCAATCCCGTTGATGTCCCCGTGGGTAATGCCAACGCGTATTTTTTTGTTCTGAGCCATATTATGCATTTTTTTTAATCTACAAAAATACGAAAAATCTGCGAGATAGCGAGAATTTAACAAAAAAGTAGTGTCAGGCGGTCAATATCACGCTGAAAATTCGTATTTTTGCAGACTGATTGCAAACAATGCATACGAGGCAACTGTATTATTGCCAACATTTTGATGTTCAATGCGTAAGAAATGGACAATTCAATAAAGCAACATCTGCTCGACCACCGCTACCTGCGGATGGCTCAGATATGGGCGGAAAATTCATATTGCCGGCGACGCCAAGTGGGCGCGCTGCTGGTCAAGGACAAAATGATTATCTCCGACGGGTTCAACGGCACTCCTTCGGGCTTTGACAACGTTTGTGAGGACGAGACCAACCACACCTACCCATACGTGCTCCATGCCGAGGCCAACGCCATCACGAAAGTGGCGCGAAGCAACAACAGCAGCGACGGCGCCACGCTCTATGTGACCGACTCTCCATGCATCGAGTGCGCCAAGCTGATAATCCAAGCCGGCATCAAGCGCGTGGTCTTCTCCAAGCTCTACCGGCTCAGCGACGGACTCGACCTTTTGCGCGAGGCAGGAGTGGAATGCTCTTTTATCAACACTGACACTGAAGCGGAAAACAATCTATAACAAACAACAATAGAATGAGAATTAAACATAATTCCATAATTTGGTATCCATTGGTTATCTCGATAGCGATTGTGCTCGGTATCGTCATAGGCAACTACATATCAACAAAAAAATTCACACTCGACAAAGACCGCAAGATCAATGCCGTGCTCAACCTGATCCAAAGTGAATATGTCGACTCCATCGACGTGAAGGACCTTGTGGAGCAAGCCATTCCGGCAATCATCGGCAACCTCGACCCGCATTCATACTACATTCCCGCTTCCGATATCCGTGCAGAGAACGAGAAACTCGACGGCTCGATGAGCGGCATCGGCGTGTCGTTCTTCATGATGAACGACACCGCCAACGTTGACCAAGTGATTCCCAACGGACCGGCGGAAAAAGTGGGAATGCTTGCCGGCGACCGCATAATCTCGGTCAATGGAGAGTCGATTGTCGGCGGCACACTGACGGCAGAGGGCATCCGCAGCAAAATCCGCGGAGAAAAAGGCACAAAGGTGAGAATCGGAGTGAAACGCAACACATCAAAGAAGACGCTGACTTTCACCATCACACGCGACGACATCCCGATGAACACCATCGACGTGTCGTATATGCTTGACGACAAGACAGGATACATCAAAATCGCACAGTTCGGAAAGAACACATACGATGAGTTTTTCGCAGCGTTGTCGAAGCTGAAAAAAGACGGCGCCTCCCGCTACATCGTCGACCTCCGCGGCAACCCCGGCGGATATATGGAAATGGCTATCCTGATGGTCAACGAATTTTTGGAACAGGGCGAACTTATTGTCTACACAAAAGGACGCAAAGAGCGTGAGGACATACAGGTGTGGAGCGATGACCAAGGCTCATTCCACGACGCTCAGGTTGCCGTGCTGATCGACGAGTATTCGGCAAGCGCCAGCGAGATTATGGCAGGAGCGTTGCAGGACAACGACCGCGGACTTGTTGTGGGTCGACGGTCGTTTGGAAAAGGACTGGTGCAGAAGCAGATTTACCTGCCCGACAGCAGCGCAATCCGTCTGACTATAGCCCGCTACTACACGCCGTCGCACCGATGCATACAGAAAGACTACACGCTTGGTGACGAAGACGACTACTCAAAGGAGCTCTACGACAGATACTCCCACGGCGAGCTCTACAGCGCCGACAGCATCAAGGTGGACAAAAGCAAGATTTTCCGCACTGCCAACGGAAGAATCGTATACGGTGGCGGAGGAATCGTGCCCGACATATTTGTGCCCAACGACACCACTGGTATCACCACCTACTACCGCGCCGTCGCCAACCTCGGGCTGCTGCAGCAGTATGTCTACACCTACGTCGACATCAACCGCGACCAACTGAAAAACGTCAAGACCGTCAAGCAGCTGATGGGCATGATGCCGTCAGACGACGCCCTGACATACGATTTTGTATGCTATGCCCGCGACAACGGCGTGCCGATGCGTTGGTACTACATAAACCTTAGCCGTTCGCTGATAGCACGCCAGCTGCGTGCCCTCGTGATTCGCGACGTGCTCGGCTCGGAAGAGTTCTACCGCTATTACAACCGCACCGACAATACAGTCAACGCCGCCTTGAAAGCGCTCAACGACGGCAAGGGCAAGTTTCCAATCACTCTGACAAGCACCAAGAAAAAGAAAGGGAAACGGTGATGGCTACAAAAACCGACATCAGACGCGACATCCGTCAGCTCAAGCGCATGCTTACCGATGAACAGAAGGCAATTGCCGCCAGCAAATGCTTCTCACGGCTCGAGCAATGCCAGGAGTTTATCGATGCCGACCGCATACTCGTCTACGCCTCCCTGCCCGATGAAATCTCCACCGATGAATTCATCAGCCGCTGGTATGGCAGGAAGCAGATTTTCCTGCCGCGCGTCAACGGCGACGACCTCGACATACTGCCCTACCGACCCGGCGACACCGCAGAAGGAGCATTCGGCATCGACGAGCCAACGGGCAACGAATGCCGCGACATTTCAGAGATTGACCTTGTTGTGGTTCCGGCTATGGCATTCGACCGCCGCGGCAACCGTCTCGGACGCGGACGCGGATTCTACGACCGTCTGCTGCACAACGCCACCTGTCCGCTGATAGGCGCCGCCTACGCCATCCAGATAGTGGAGCACATTCCGGCAGAACCTCACGACATAAAGATTCCAACAATCGTCACCGACGAAGAAACCATAAGAATTCAGCAATATGGCATTAGTAACTCCTGACACCAAGCTTTGCGAAGTGATTGTCGACGAGCCTTCGGTTGTCCCAGTAATCAACCGCTTCGACATCGTGCTCGGTGTGGGCGACCGCACCATAAAGTCAATCTGCAAAGAAAAAGGCATTGACACATCATTTTTCATCACAATCCTGAACGCGTTCATCCACGAATCGTTTTTTCTGGAAAATGTGACCGGAGCTTTCAATGCCGGCGACGTGGTCGACTATCTGCGCAAGACAAACAACTCCTACCTGCGCAACCAGCTGCCAAACATCGAGCGTCATTTCGCAGCTCTCATATCGCGCAGCGACTCAAACAACAACCTTCCATTGCTGTTTAATTTCTACAGAGAGGTGAAAACGGAGATAGAGCGGCGCATCGACAGCGACAATCAGTGGTTTGACGCCATAATCTCTGCCGAACAGTCGAACTCCGAAGTTTCTGTTGCCGGCAATGCCGTACAGGCGGAATCAGACTCAATCGAGGACAAATTGAGCGACTTGATAAACATGTTTGTGATTCATCTGCGTGGCGACTACGACCGCAACCTTTGCCACGCTGTGCTTTTCGCCGTCATCAGTCTTGAAAAGGACATTCGCCAGAACAACCGCATCCGCAACCGCGTGCTCCGACCGCTTGTCGATGCACTCAACTCGCGAAACTCTTAACGACGTGACGCTATGACAAATCTGAATGTCAGAATCATCACCGACGACACGGCTGTGGCAATAGGCCTGAAACAGACTCTTGCCAATATGTTCGACGTGGAAGCTTCGTGGACAAGGCCATCGGCAGTGGCAGCAGAACCCGACATTGCCGCCGACCTGTTTATTGCCGACGCCGACGCCTTCGCCTCCCTGCCGGGATTTTTCATTCCCAAGCGCAACCGGCTTGCCCTGCTGTCCAACTCAACCGACGACAATATCGGCTTTACGCTTAACCGCCATTGCGACGAGGCTGCATTTCTAAAGCAACTCGGCGACATAATCGAGATGTCGCGCCACAACCGCTCCGACGGCAACGAGCTGTCGCAACGTGAAATCGACGTGCTTTGCCTGTTGGCAAAAGGGTTGACCAACAAAGAAATAGCCGACCGTCTGTTTATCAGCATCAACACCGTATTGACCCATCGCAAGAATATTTCAGCCAAACTCGGCATACGCAGTATCTCCGGACTGAGCGTATATGCCATAATGAACGGCTACATCACCGACATACCAGACATCTAAAATCCCTTTTCATTCGCCATTTTTTTTGTATTTTTGCACTATCAATCGATTATGGAAGAGAATACAAACAAAAACATATCAGAGAAAACAGCGACAGAAAAGGCTGCGAAGCCAGTAGACAAGCGTATGCCTCGATGGCTTGCACTAACACTGAAAACGGCAGCATGGACTGTCGGGTCGGTGGCGGCGCTGCTGGTAATGGCGCTGTGCCTGACGGTGTGGATTCTGACACCCGACCGGCTGACACCTATTGCCGAACGCCTTGCCAACGAGAACCTCAACGCGGATGTTAAAATCAAGCGTATGGAACTGACCGTATGGAAAACGTTCCCATACATGACCATCGACGTCGATGGTCTAAATGTGCGCTCTCGCACGCTCGACAAGCATAAGGCTTCGCTGCCAGCAGGCGTAGACTCGCTGCTCGACGTGGGCTGCATGCGCGCACGGTTCAATCTTGCGCGTCTTGCATTGATGGACGTTGAGATAAAAGAAATCTTTGTCGACTCCCCGAAAGTCAACCTTGTGACGGTCAACGACTCCCTCAACAACTACATGATTGTGCCGCCAAGCAAGGAAAAGAGCGAGAGCACGCCAATCGTCTTGAAGTCGCTCGTGCTTGAGCACCTCGACATCATTAACAACCGCGGCATCCGCTACCGTGACCTCAAAAGCGGCATGGACTTCACGCTGCACACCGACACCCTTTCGCTAAATTTCAAAGGCAAGGAGAAACGCTATCGCCTCGCCTTTGGAGGCAACGTCAAAGCAAGCGTTCCCGAAGCCGATATAAACCATTCTGTACCATTCCGTCTTGGAGGCGACGTGGCTTGGGACATTGCCAAACCCGAGAATCTGGCTCTTGACGATTTTTCAATCAACATAGCAGATGTGCCCGCCACAATAAGCGCGGCGATAAAGATGGCAGACAAGACATCGGTCGACAAGCTCGACATAGGCATAGGCCCTGTGGTCTACGACAAGGTATTGGCAAACGCCCCCGACAAATACCGCAAAAGTCTTGACGAATACAGCACCAACCTGCAACTGTCGATGGCGCTGCACCTTGAAAAGCCATACGTCATAGGCGGAAAAGACCTGCCAACATTCGCAGCGCAACTGACCATCCCGGAATGCTACGTTACCAACACACGCCACAATGCCAGGATTGACAAGTTTGCCGCTGATGCAAAGATTGCGTTCAACGGGAAGAATCCCGATGCCAGCCAACTGACTCTCAACAAACTGCTGATGGAAGGATTCGGTATCAGTCTTGACATATCAGGCTCTGCTACAGAAATAATAAAAGACCCGTCGGTGAAGGCCAAAATCAAAGGTCGGCTCGACCTTGCACGCGCATCTCGGCTTGCTCCAAAGCAACTGCCGTTCACAATTTCCGGACTGTTCTCGCTCAACACCGACGTGAAATTCCACGTCAGCGACTTTTCTGTCAACACCTTCCACCGCATCCGCGCCAACGGCAACGCCACACTGAGCAATGTGCGCTATTCCGTGCCTTCCGACTCGCTGCGCATGTTTGTCGACCACAGCGTAATTCGCTTCGGCACCGACAGCAAAATCAAAGGACAGGACAACATCACACGCAACCTTCTCATGGCTTCCATACAAATAGACTCGGCAATCATTGCCGACCCGCACGGACATGTCACCGCCAGCCGTCTAAAAGCCGGAGTGGGCAGCACCGGAGAAATGCACAACCTGATGGACACCACAGCCATCACGCCTCTCGGCGGACGCATCACGCTTGGACGCTTTACGATGCTGAGCCTCCCCGACTCAACACAGATGCAAATGTCGGGGATGGAAACAAATGCCTCAATAAGACGGTTCCAAGGACTTGGACGCACTCCGATATTGAGCTTCGGCATCAAAGCAGACCGCATACGCTATTGGGACCGCACCACGATGATGAGTCTGCGTGAAGGCAACATACAGCTGAGCGCAAACAAGCGCGTGAAGAAACGAAACTCACGGACAGAGGCTCGGATAGACTCTCTGCAGCGTCTGTATCCCAATCTCAGCCGCGACTCCCTGAGGACAATCTACAGAAAAGAACGCCGACAAAGGCGGTTGGCTGAGGAGGCAGCCGACACCTCATTCCGCGCCGACTTTGCCATCGACAGGCAGTGGCAGCGGCTGATACGCAACTGGGATTTCACCGGAAACATAACAGCCCTCAGAGGCCGTCTGTTCACTCCTTATTTCCCGCTCAGAAACCGTCTGAGCGACGTCGACGTCACATTCAACACCCAGAAACTCGACATCAACAACATAACCTATCGTGTGGGCAAAAGCGATTTGCAGCTGACGGGTGCGGTTGACAATATCCGCAGCACGCTGCTCGGCTCGCGACGCAACCCGCTGACCATCTCGCTTGTTGCCAACTCTCGCACTCTCGACCTCAACGAACTAATGGCGGCATTGTACAAGGGCAACAATTTTGCGAACAACGAGGAGCAAAAAGCTTCGTTCACAATCAATGCCAACGACGATGACGAGCGCATGCAACGCAAGGTGGAGAGCGCCACACAGGAAGACGCCGACACGATACGCTATGCCATCCTCGTGCCAAGCAACGTGGTGGTTGACATCGACCTGATGAACGACACCACCTATTACGCCAACCTTGTGCTCAACCGTCTGCACTCATCAATCGGCATGAAGAATGGCGTGTTGAGCCTGCGCGACCTGTCGGCAAACAGCAACGACGGCTCGATGAAACTCGACATGATCTATGCCACAGCCAACCGCAACGACATCGGGCTCGGGCTGATGCTCGACCTGCACGACATCAAAGTGGGACGACTGATGAAGATAATGCCTGAACTCGACTCTATAATGCCAATGATGAAAGGCATCGACGGTGTAATCAACGCCCGACTGGCAGCCACGACAAAAATCGACACTCTGATGAACGTGATACTGCCAACGACGAGCGCCGCCCTCAACATCAGCGGAAAAGACCTTGTGCTGCTCGACACCGAGACATTCCGACAGGTATCGAAAATGCTGCGTTTCAAGAACCGCAACCGCAATGTGATCGACAGTCTCTCGGTAGAGGCCACCGCTCTCAACTCGCAACTTGACGTCTACCCTTTCATCCTGCGCATGGACCGCTACAAACTCGCCGTGGTTGGATGGAACGACTTCGACACCAACTATAAATACCACATTTCCGTACTCGACTCTCCGCTTCCGTTTAAATTCGGAATCAATCTGAGCGGAAACATCCTCAGAGACAATATGAAGTTCCGATTAGGAAAGGCGAAGCTAAAGGAAAACGAGGTGGCTCAGACCTCATCAATCACAGAAACCACCAAAAAAAATCTGTTCAGGCAGATGGATGAGATTTTCAGACGCGGAGCCGAAGCCGGGCTGCGTGAGGAACGGCACCATCACAACGGTCCGGTGCCCGACACCAACAACCGCCGCCGAGGTTTTGATGCCATCACCGAAGACGACCGCTTGACAGCCACCGACAGTCTGCAACTGATTGCCAACGGGCTGATTGAGGCTCCCGACACGACAGCGGTGGCTCAACCATCAAAGACCGACAAGAAAACAAAAGATAAAAAAGGCAAGAAACGCCGCTCAACGCGCAGCTCTGCAGCGATACGCGAAAAAGAGGCGGTCAAGCCTAAAAACTGACAAACAATCATGACAAGAGAAGAAACTGCATACGCCGACTACCTAAAACGCACTGGCTTTTCCGCCACGCCGATAAGCACCGCCCTGATCGACATGGACGGTGTGCTTTACGACTCAATGCCCAACCACTCGCGCGCATGGAAACGCCTTGCCGCGGAAAGAGGATGGCACTATGCCGACAATGAGTTTTTCCTGTATGAAGGTATGACCGGAGCGGCGATAATCCGACTTATGGAAGAGCGCGAATGCAACCGCGACAACGTCAGCGATGATGAATGCAAGGCGATATATGCAAAGAAAGCCGAATATTTCACGGCTCTGGGCAAGGTGGGTCAGATACAGGGCACTGCACGGATGCTCAACACGCTGCGCGATGCCGACATCGCCCGCGTGCTTGTCACGGGCTCCGGACAAGCCACCCTGCTCGACCGTCTGAACGCCGACTATCCAGGCATTTTCTCCGCACCGCTGAAGGTGACCGCCCACGACGTGCGTCACGGCAAACCAGACCCAGAACCATACCTTATGGGAATGGACAAAGCTGGAGTGCAGCCATGGCAGTCGATCGTGATTGAGAACGCGCCTCTCGGCGTGAAGGCCGGAAGTGCGGCAAAATGCTTCACCATCGGCATCACCACCGGACCTATTCCGGAAGACATCATGCTTGAAAACGGTGCCGACATCGTATATCCAACCATGGAAGCGTTTGCCGACGCTCTGCCATCTATCATCAACCTCAGAAAGCAACAGTTATGAAACATCAGAACGTTATTTTCACAAACTCTGTCGGCGATGCCTTGAACAAAGCCGTCGAGCAACTGTCGCCACGCAACGTGTTTGTTCTGACCGACGAGAATGTGGAGCGCGAGAGTCTCACTTCTTTCCGCCTCCATTCTGAATGGCAGAAAATTGTCATCCCAGCTGGCGACATCAACAAAAACCTTGACAGCGCACAAGCCGTTTGGAATGCGCTGCAGAAAGGTGGCGCCACCCGCAAATCTCTGCTTGTCAACATCGGAGGAGGCGTAGTGACCGACCTCGGTGGCTTTGCCGCCGCCACATTCAAACGTGGCATCCGCTTCATCAACATCCCGACAACGCTGCTCAGCGCCGTCGACGCGGCTGTGGGAGGAAAGACGGGCGTGAATTTCAACGGTCTGAAAAATGAAATCGGAGTGTTTAAGGAGGCAGAGACTGTGATAATCTCCACTGTTTTTTTCAGCACCCTGCCCGAACGCGAACTGAAGTCAGGCTATGCCGAGATGTTGAAGCACGGGCTGCTCGACGGAGAAGCTGTCTACAACAAATTGCTCGACTACGATTTTGACAATGTGGCAGGCAACGGCTTGCTGCGCCTCGTCGAGGAATCGGTCAACGTGAAACGCCGGATTGTGGAGCAGGATCCGTTTGAACAAGGACTGCGCCGCGCCCTCAACCTCGGACACACTGCAGGACACGCTTTCGAGAGCCTCGCCTTGAAACGCAATTCGCCTGTGCCCCACGGATATGCCGTGGCTTGGGGCATGGTTGTGGAGGCTGTGCTGTCGCACACCGAAAAGGGATTTCCATCAGCCGAACTCTATCGTCTTGCCGACTACGTGTGCCGCCACTATGGTGCATTCCACATCACGTGCGACGACTATCCAGAGCTCATCGAATTTATGCGCCACGACAAGAAAAGCGAGCACGGCGAACTCAACTTCACGCTTCTCCACAACGTAGGCAACGCCGAGACGGGCTGCGAGGTCGACGTAAAACAAGTGGAGGCTGCGCTCGACATCTACCGCGACTTGATGCACATATAGAAACGTTGCAACCAGGTTGCAACAATTTTACCATAAATTTGCACCGACAAAAGGATAAAACGTAGATTTATGGAACATGTACACAACGGACACGACAGCCTGAAAAGCAAAATCGCCATCATCGCAGCGACAACCATCCTGCTCTCGGGAGCCGCTTTGATTGAACACTACTGCAGTCTGCCACTATGGCAGCTGCTGTTGATATATCTTGTGCCCTATCTTCTCGTAGGACACGACACATTGAAAGAAGCCGCCGAAGGCATCGTCGCCGGCGACGTCTTCAACGAAGACTTTCTAATGACCATAGCCACCATCGGTGCCCTTTGCATCGGCTTTATGCCAGGCACCGACACCGAATTCGCCGAGGCTGTGTTTGTCATGTTGTTTTTCCAAATAGGCGAACTTTTTGAGGAATATGCCGAAGGAAGAAGCCGCGACAGCATCTCCCACCTGATGGAAATACGCCCCGACACCGCCCATGTGGAACGCAACGGAGACGAGATGACGGTAGCTCCGGAGGAGGTGGCTGTGGGCGAAACAATCATTGTCAAGCCAGGAGAGAAAGTGCCGCTCGACGGCATTGTGGTTTCTGGCACATCATCGCTCAACACCGTGGCGCTGACAGGCGAAAGCATGCCACGCGAAATCAGCAAAGGCGACGATATTTCATCAGGATGCATCAATCTCTCCGGGTTGCTGCGCGTCAAGACGACAAAGACTTTCGGCGAAAGCACCGTCGCAAAAATCATAGACCTTGTGGAAAATGCCAACGAGAGCAAGTCGCGCAGCGAATCGTTCATAACCAAATTCGCACGCGTCTACACCCCTGTCGTTGTCATCGCCGCCCTGATTCTCGCCTTTCTGCCGCCATTGCTTTCATCAGCGGCTTTCATCGACTCGTTCACCACATGGCTTCACCGGGCGTTGATATTCTTGGTGGTGTCGTGTCCATGCGCATTGGTAATAAGCGTGCCGCTGACATTTTTCGGCGGACTCGGCGGAGCGTCGCGCAAAGGCATACTGATAAAAGGCAGCAACTACATCGACACATTGTCGCGGCTGGGAACAGTGGTGTTTGACAAGACAGGCACGCTGACACGTGGCGAATTTGCCGTCGAGGCTGTGCATCCTTCCGACTACAACGAGAAAGAGCTGCTGCATCTCGCCGCCCATGTGGAACACTTTTCCACCCACCCCATCGGCGCGGCTCTGCGCAACGCATTCCCTAAAGAGGCAAGCGACGGATGCGCGGTGACCGACGTTGAAGAAATTGCCGGACGTGGCGTGAAGGCCACCGTAGACGGGCACACGGTATGCGTGGGCAACAGCAAGATGATGGCCGACATCAATATGGAGTGGCACGACTGCCATCTTCCCGGCACAATCGTCCATGTGGCTGTCGACGGGCGATATGCCGGACACATCGTAATCAACGACCAAATAAAAGCCGACAGCGCAGAGGCTGTGGACTCGCTGAAACGGGCTGGAGTGGAACGCACAGTGATGCTGACCGGAGACCGCGAGGACACGGCAAAAGATGTGGCTGAGAAAGTGGGCATCGACGAATATCATTCCGAACTTCTTCCGTCAGACAAAGTGGCACACGTTGAGCGGCTGCTCAACGAAAAGCCTGCGGGAAAGAATCTGGCGTTTGTGGGCGACGGCATCAACGATGCGCCGGTGCTTAAACGCGCCGATGTGGGCATTGCCATGGGCGCGCTTGGCAGCGACGTGGCGATAGACGCTGCCGACGTGGTGCTTATGGACGACAAGCCGTCGAAAATAGCCACCGCCATAGCCATCGCCCGACGCACCATAGCCATAGCCCGCCAGAACGTGTGGTTTGCAATCGGTGTCAAAGCCGCCATCCTTATTCTCGCCGTTTTCGGACTCGGCACAATGTGGATGGCTGTGTTTGCCGATGTCGGAGTGACGGTTATCGCCGTGCTCAATGCCATGAGGGCTTTAAAAAGCTGAATTTCGGTTTATTGACCCTTTATTTTGAAAGCCTTTTCTCTTTTTTGTCCAACTTGTATGATTTTTCATTAATTTTGCATTGAAAAATCAAAAATTATGAAACCTCGTATTTTACTTTCGTACGTCCATATGGGAGGTACTGAACGCGACTGGGTGGAGAAAGCCTTCGAATCAGAATGGATTGTTCCTCTTGGTCCAAATGTTGATGAATTCGAACATAGACTTGAGAAATATCTCGGCGCGCCAAACGTTGTGGCTCTCAGCGCAGGCACAGCTGCCATCCATCTTGCATTGGTTGCCCTCGGCGTTGGCTCTGGAGATGAGGTGATTTGCCAATCATTCACATTCGCCGCAAGCGCCAACCCAATAAAATACCAGGGCGCCGACCCTGTGTTTGTCGACAGCGAGCCCGACACATGGAACATGTCGCCTGACGCGCTGGAAGAAGCGATTATAGACCGCAAGAAGCAGACTGGACATTATCCAAAAGCAATAATCCCAGTTTATCTCTATGGCATGCCGGCTAAGATGGATGAAATCCGCGCAATAGCCGACAAATACGGCATTCCTATCGTAGAAGACTCCGCCGAGGCTCTCGGTTCGGAATACAAAGGCAAGAAATGCGGAACCCTCGGCAACTACGGATGCTTGAGTTTCAACGGAAACAAAATTATCACCACATCGGGCGGTGGTGCTTTGGTGTGCCACTCCAAAGAGGAAGCCGACCGCGTGAAATTCTATGCCACACAAGCCCGCGAGCAGCGGCCGTACTACTACCACGAGACAATCGGCTACAATTACCGACTGAGCAACGTGAGCGCAGGAATTGGCTGCGGACAGATGGACGTGCTGCAGCCTCACGTGGAACTGCGCCGCGCAATCCATGATTTCTACACAAAAGAATTGGCTGAAATCGACGGCTTGAGCGTTCAGCAGAATCCTTCCACCGACTTCAATTCCAACTTCTGGCTGTCGACGGTCTTAATCGACCCAAAAACCGGAAAAGACCCGGAATCTCTGCGGCAGTTCATGCTCGACGCCGGTGTGGAAACGCGCCGTCTGTGGCGGCCTATGCATATGCAGCCCGTTTTCGCCGACGCGCCCTACTATGGCGGCACAACGTGCGAAACTCTGTTTGACAGAGGCTTATGCCTGCCGAGCGGTTCCGGACTTAAAGAAGAGGAGCTACGCTATGTGGCAGACAAAATCAAAGAGTTTTTCAACAAATAGCTAATCAAAAAATCATCATAAAAAAACTATGGCTGAAAAGCAAAAAGTAGCATTGATCACAGGCATCACCGGTCAGGACGGTTCGTTTCTGGCTGAATTCCTGCTTGATAAGGGATACGACGTGCACGGCATAATCCGCCGCAGTTCTTCTTTCAACACCGGTCGCATCGAGCACCTTTATTTCGACGAATGGGTGCGCGACATGAAGCGCCGCCGGCTCATCAACCTGCACTACGGCGACATGACCGATTCAAGTTCGCTGATCCGCATCATTCAGGAGTTGCAGCCTGATGAAATCTACAACCTTGCGGCACAAAGCCATGTGAAAGTGTCGTTTGAAGTGCCGGAATACACTGCCGACACCGACGCCATCGGCACTCTGCGCCTGCTTGAGGCGGTAAGAATGCTCGGGCTCGACAAAAAAACACGCATTTATCAAGCCAGCACGTCGGAGCTGTTCGGACAGGTGCAGGAAGTGCCTCAGCGCGAAACCACTCCGTTCTACCCGCGCAGCCCTTACGGATGCGCCAAACTTTATGGCTACTGGATAACCAAGAACTATCGCGAGAGTTACGGCATGTATGCCGTAAACGGAATTCTCTTCAACCACGAGAGCGAGCGACGAGGCGAAACATTCGTGACGCGCAAAATCACGCTTGCCGTGGCCCGCATCTCTGCCGGACTTCAGGACAAACTGTATCTCGGCAACCTCAACGCCCGTCGCGACTGGGGCTATGCCCGCGACTATGTGGAGTGCATGTGGCTGATTCTTCAGCAGGACGAACCTGATGACTTTGTCATTGCCACTGGCGAATTCCACTCCGTACGCGAGTTTACTGAGCATGCTTTCGCCCGCGCCGGAATCACTCTGCGCTGGGAAGGCGAAGGTGTGGATGAAAAAGGCATCGACATTGCCACCGGACGTGTGCTCGTCGAGGTGGATCCTAAATATTTCCGTCCTTGCGAGGTGGAGCAGCTGCTCGGCGACCCTACAAAAGCCCGCACAAAATTAGGTTGGAATCCCCGCAAGACGTCGTTTGAACAACTCGTACACATTATGGTGGACCATGATATGGATATGATTCGCAAACATGGCTCCGAATCCGAACGAATGATTTAGCAGACAGAAAAATGGAAAAAGACGCTAAAATATATGTTGCCGGACACCGCGGACTCGTAGGCTCGGCTATCTGGAAAAACCTCCAGCAGAAAGGCTATACAAACCTTGTGGGACGCACGCATGCCGAGCTCGACCTGCTCGATGGAGTGGCGGTGCGCGAATTTTTCGACGCCGAAAAGCCCGACTATGTGATTCTTGCCGCGGCTTTCGTGGGCGGAATCATGGCTAACAGCATCTATCGCGCCGACTTCATCTGGCGCAACCTGCAGATACAGCAGAACGTAATCGGCGAAAGTTTCAGGCACAACGTCAAGAAACTACTGTTTCTCGGAAGCACGTGCATCTATCCCCGCGAAGCTCCTCAACCAATCCCCGAGAACGCGTTGCTGACATCTCCGCTCGAATGGACAAACGAGCCTTACGCACTCGCAAAAATCGCCGGACTGAAGATGTGCGAGAGTTTCAACCTGCAATACGGCACAAACTACATCGCCGTGATGCCGACCAACCTATACGGCCCTAACGACAATTTCGACCTCGTAAGCAGCCACGTGCTGCCGGCAATGATACGCAAACTCCATCTGGCGCGCCTGCGCATGGAAGGCGACCGCGAAGGCATTCGCCGCGACCTTGACCGCCGTCCGGTGGGCGATGTCGACGGCAAGGCGGCAGATGAAGCCATCGACGCTATGCTCGACAAATACGGCATACTCAACGGCTCGCTCAACCTCTGGGGTTCCGGACGGCCTATCCGCGAGTTCCTTTGGAGCGAGGATATGGCCGACGCTTCGGTCTACGTGATGGAACACATCGATTTCGACCAGCTGAAAGGCGACAATCCGGAAGTGCGCAACTGCCACATCAACATCGGAAGCGGCAGAGAGGCTACCATAGCACAAGTGGCTGAGATGGTGAAAAACGCCGTAGGATTCAAAGGCGAAATCCACTGGGACTCGTCAAAGCCCGACGGAACAATGCGGAAACTCACCGACGTGAGCAAACTGCACGCCCTCGGATGGCGCCACAAAGTGGAGCTGGAAGACGGCATCCCGGCGCTCTATAAATGGTATCTGGAACACTGAATCATTACCACATAAATAAAAACGCGCAGCGGAAAGCGTATCGTTTTCCGCTGCGCGTTTATTTATCTCACAGCCGATTGTCAACGACCGACACACATGTCAATCTTATACCGCAACGTGTCAGACGGAGCAAGCTTGTTGGCAATTTCATAATACTGGCAAGCCTGGGTATAGTCGGGAATCTCCAGCTGAGCATCGCCAGCCTGTTCCCACGAACGGCTCGCCGCCTTCAGTTTCACGTCGAGACGCTCCTGCAAACCCTTGCTCTTGTCAAGCACCTCGCCACTCTGCTCTGCCTCATCGCTCTTCTCCACTACACGGATATCGTCGAGCAACGTTTTCGCCTTGAGCAACGGCTCATATTCAGCATTGTCGCCATTGTTTATCAAACTGTCGCATGCAATGCACTTCTTCTCATACCGCGCAAGCACATCAGAGCCATCGCCATCGCTTGACGTCGACGGCTTGGAACCGCCAATCATCGACCACACTCCGGCTCCGATGCCGCCAACCACAACCACCGCCAGCACAACAATCAGCCACGTAGGAAACTTGCCGCGGCGACGGCCACCCTCGCCTATCACACGAGTGGCACGCACATCATCCCCTCCCACATTCGGAGCGGGAGAAGGCGCAGGAGCAGGTTCCGGAACAGGAGCAGGCTCCGGAACAATCTCCGGTTGAGCCGTCGGACAAATCTCCATCACAAAATCATCGACCGTAGCCGTCCTGTCATACTTATTATAAGCCATCGCACGGCTTATCGCAAAACGCACAGCATCGCTCACCGTCGGAGGCAAAGCCTTCTCCACCGTGTCGCGCTGCATCTCAGTGGCAATGATAGGCACCCTGCCAACAAGCATATAGTAGAGCACCGCACCAAGAGCATAAACATCGGCCTGCGGAGAAAACGTCTGCAAACCGCTGTACTGCTCCACCGGAGCGAAACCATCGCTGCAGCCCTGCACACGGATAGTCGACGTAGGTTTGCCCTTGTCGTCAAAATGCTTCGCCAAACCAAAATCAATCAGCACAGGCATACGCTGACCAGTATGATAGTCCACACGGAACATAATATTCTCAGGCTTGATGTCGAGATGATTGATGTGGTGAGAATGCAAAAACGCAACCGCCTTAGCCACAGGCAGCTCAATGTCGAGCGCAGCCTGCTCCGACAGCGCACCGTTGGCCTTAACCAAATCGCGCAGCGTACCCCCGTTGAGATACTCCATCACATAATAAACCGTATTGTTCGCCTCAAACACCTCGCTCACAGGCACCACATTAGGATTCTTGCCGCTGATCTCATTCAGCCGGCGAGCCTCCGCAAGAAAATCGCCACGGCTCTCCTCCACACGCGACTGCAAAGGCTTGGAATAGCCCACACCGCCCGAAGCGTCGCGCTCGCAAGCATCCTTCATGAAATGCTCCTTTATGGTGAAATATGTAAAAATAGGCACCTTGTCGAACATCACCGTTGTCGACACCTTATATGTTATTCCAAAACCGCCCTGACCAAGCACAGCCTCAATCCGATAATCAAACTTCGGACTTTTCAGAATAGTGCCGACAGGCAACGCGCGCTGAAGTTCGTTCTCTTCCATATCCCTATAAAATTATTCGTTCTCAAATTTTTTAAGTCCCCCAAATTTAGATATTTTTATTGAATATACCCCAATTTCAAAAGAAATAAAAACAACAAACCCGCCTTTAAATCAATTATGATTAAAAAAAGCACACTTCTTTCTCATATCTGGCCGAAATTCATTACCTTTATCCGCATATTACAATTCCAGAATCAACAGTCAAGAAAATCGAGGACAGAGAAGGAATATTAAACGACATTGAGTAAAGTTATTATTACGAAAACACTGAAAAATAGCAATTTCTTATGGACTCACTATCACATTTCCATTCCATAGAAGAGCTAACAAAAACTCTGGCAAAGGAGAATGTTCTGCTTAGTCAAATGTTCGAGAAACGCAAGTTGTTTAAATTCGGACAAAGTCTTGCGTTGGAGCTTGTTGGAGGCAATGGACAACGGCTGAATCGCCTGATAGACTATGGTGTGTTGGTAGAAACCGGAAATACTCTTGAAATTGAAAACGATTATCTTAATTTTTTTGAGGAAGTGCTCAATGTAAATGAAGAAATCAACGTGCTTAGCGTACAAGAGTGTATCAACACCCTGAAGGAAAACATCAGCTATTATCTACAAGAAACAAATGCGAACCGTAAAGCCAATTATCAGGACTTGGTGCGACAACTGCTCCGAAAAACTGGATTTCGAACGCTAAAGAACGTAGTGGACTTGAAAAGGAATATGGACATTGCATACAAACAGGAACCGAACTATCGCATTAAAAAACAGAAATTGCAGAACCTTGATGACAAGGCTCACAACATCCGTGCAATGATACGAGAGTGCGAGAAACTGCTAGACAATGAACATGCGTTCTTTATGATGGCAGGAGATCCACATATGGCAAAAACTTGTAGTGATGTGCGCCATGATTTCGTTGAAGCCTACCATGCCCTAATGGAGATTGACCGTCAAATTATCATCTATCTAAATCAGATAGACCTACAAAACCAACTGTACAAGAAAATACGGAAACTCAAATACTTACAAGATCAATTTGTAATCAAAGAAGAAACAAATCTCTTGCATGTATTGAACGGACAGAATCCTCTTTGGATGGAAACAAGACAGTACAACAAGATTAGGCTGTCACTTAACAAGCTACAAGAAAACGAACAAATAACAGGCTTGTTGAGAAAGATTGCTCAAAGAAACGACTTACAGAAAATGGCGAGGACAGAGTCTGAGCCATTGTCTGTAGATGATTTGAAAGAACATATAAAAGAGATAAACGAGGTTGACCCTTTGGAGATTTGGAATGCCTTTTGCGCACAAGGGAATAATTTATTTGATTTCCTTTTGACTTTCGACTACAAAAAAGCACTGACCATTGAGGAATATGCCGCTCTATTCTGTCAACTTATCATCCTGCATCCCGACGAGTGCGAAATTTCCGAAAAATATAATACATACAAAGACATTGAATATCCAATAGTTTATGCTAAATAATACACGAAGAATATACGAACGTCTAAATAAGGGCGAGTTCCTTTCAGCAGACAGTTCCGATATCTCTACACGTCACCTATATGATGACGTTGAAGAAAATTTCGAAGACTATTCTGATTTTTTCAAACAGATTGGTCTGCAAATGGAAAGAGGTAACGGCTACTTCTACTTCTCGCGTATAGGAGAATCAAGACAAAACATTGAACTAAAACTAGAAAGTTTTTCCAAATGGCTTGACTACCTTGACTTTCTGAAATGCTACAACCAATCATTCACTGCTGGCTTTCAATTTCGCAAGAGCCAGTTGATAGAGCAAATAAGTTGCGACATCGAACTCAAAGAAAAAGCCGGTCACCTATTCAAGAAGTACGGAGCGTCTTCATATCAAGAGATTATAAACAAATTGCTACAAGAGATGGAGTCAATGGGTTTTGCGGAGTGCATAAGCGAGCAAGATGAAACCTATAAGGTGACATCTGCTTTCAACTATGCAGAAGAATTAGTCAATATGATTCAAATAGCCAACGAAGATGAAATACCTGAATAAAATAATTTTTGTCAACAGCGCAAACATTTCGTACGCTGAAATTTCGGTGGATGGCAATGTGCATTTTACCGGCACACAAGGCGTGGGTAAAAGTACTATATTAAGGGCTTTGCTTTTCTTCTACAATGCCGACAAACATCGTTTGGGGATTCAACAAGGACAAAAATCATTCGATGAGTTCTATTTTCGCCAGTCAGATTCACACATTCTCTACGAAGTGATGCGCGACAACGAGGCATTCACTGTGCTTGTAAGTCGATATCAAGGTCGTGCCACTTGGCGATTTATTGATGCACCATATCAGAAGGAGTGGCTTATAGACAGTACTGGTCGTGTGATGAGTGATTGGGTAAAGATTCGCGAACGTATAAACCATCATATTGCCGTTTCTGCCCGCATTGATTCTGGAGCAATGTTCAAAGACATTATCTTCGGCAATACACATGATCACAAATACGCCAAATTTGCATTGGTGCAGAGCGCTCACTATCAAAACATTCCGCGAAGCATACAAAATGTATTCCTAAACACAAAATTAGATGCAGACTTCATCAAGAACACCATTATCCAATCTATGGCAGAGGAAGATATCCCGGTGGATTTACAAACCTACCGTCGACAAGTTACCGATTTCGAACGCGAATACGATGAGATTGACTGCTGGTTCCGTCAAGCTAAAGATGGAACATATCCCATACGCACCCAAGCGCAAAAAATTGCTGAACAAGGTCGCACTATCATCGCTTTGAATCAGCAAATTATTGACGTTTGGCAAAAACTTAACTATGCAGTCAACGAAAGCGAAAAACAACTACCCCTGATTGAAGACGCGCTAAATAAAACACGCAATAGTATTAATGAAGAAAAAACACGTGAGCGAGAATTGTCCGACGAATATAACAACGAAAAGGACAATTTCAATCAACAGCTCGGCGCCAAGAAAGAAAAACTGAAAGAAATCACACAAAAGCACACATATTTTGAGAAGAATCTCATCCATGAAAAGTTATTATTAGCCAGTCGGGAGCCTATGTTGAAGCAAGAACGCGATGAAAAGAGGAATCTCTTAAACGACTTGCTTAAAACAAACAATTCAATAGAAGAAAAGTACAAAATCGCTAGGGATAAGCTGGAAAATGCACGAAAAGATTTCGTACTTTGCCAAAAGGACGAATTAAACCGCAAACGCGAAGAACTACAAACAAAACGCGAAGCATATGATAACAATCGCTCCATTAATCGAAATCAGATAACAAATGAATACAACGATTGGCGAAATAATTCCGACAATCGTCTGAAACAGCTTATCGAGGAGCAACATCTTGCAGACAAAGCCCTTCGCGATTTGAAACAATGGCACCCGAAGGCAAAAGAAGCGCAACAAATTTCAGAAGAGTTGCAGAGCCTTGTGATGTTAAAGAGTGAAAATGATGCCAACCAAAAGGTTGTGGATAATACAATTGAAACACTACAAAACGAATACAAGATGAGCATCGACAACCTAAAAGCTTCGAATGAAAAGAAATTAGAAAAACTCGACTCTGAGAAATTACAACTTAGGGAACGCATTAATAAAATTGACAAGTTGCTTTCTCATCTTAAAGGTTCGCTCTATGAATGGCTGACTCAAAACAAGAATGGTTGGGAAGACACTATCGGCAAAGTTGTGGATGAAGAGCGGATACTCTATGCCCAAGGCTTAGACCCAACATTTAGCACTTCTACCGAGGATTTATTTGGGATAAACTTGAATCTGGAAAACGTAATCTCTACAAATCGGACTCCTGATGAGTTGCTCCGCGAAAAGCAATTATTAGAAGAGCAACTGCAAGATGTTATCAAACAACTTAATCAATTACCCATCACTTTAAAGAACGATTCTCAAAAATTGGAGAAAAAGTTCTCGGAACGCATTAAGCCCCTACGAGAAGAACGCACTCGCCTAAAGGTTGAGTGTGATCAAATACCCACCAAACGTCAGACCTTGGAGAACCAAAAACACGCCATTGAAATGGAGGAGCAGGAACTAATCTCTGAAGAGAAAGCGAAACGCCAACGAGCTTTTAACGACGCCTTGCTCCAAGTGAAGGCTGAGCAAGACTCCTGCAAAAAGCAAGAAAACAAGATGCTGAAAGATTTGAAAGAACTTGACACAATATTCCAAAAACAAATCAAACAGGATCAGGCCTTATTCGAAGAATTCCGTCAGGAGCAATTCCAAAAAGCCGAATCCCGAAACAAAGAATATGACAAACAATTTCAAGAGCTTGACCGCCAGCAGAAGGCCGAACTGGCTGGCAAAGGTGTTGACATCAATTTGCTCACCCAATACAAGGAAACATTGATTCTCTGCTAACGCAAATTGAAAACGAACGTCAGTTCATAATTGAATACAACATCGCAAAGCGCGAACTATTTGCCATCGAACCAACAATCCATAAGGAAATAACAGACACCGAACAAAAACTGCGGCAAATACGTCAAATGTTTGAAGACAAACGACTCAGCTTTGAGAAAAAGCGAATAGAATTGGAAAAAGAAGCAAACAGACAGCAAAAAGAACTTAAACACAGGCAAGATGGACTATCGCTTTATCGCCAAATGGTAGAAAATGAGCATTTGGTTTCTGAGGCTATATTGCATAATGACAAGAAAACTGTGACACACTATGATTGTCAAGAGTTGATTACTCAATTGCGAGGCACAGTCAACCACAAGCGCGAAGAGATGGAGACACTAAAGCAAGTGGTGGTTAACTTCAACCGCAACTTCAAACCGCAAAATGCGTTTCACTTCAATACGATGCCTGTGGTAGATAGTGACTATATACAGATTGCTGCCAACTTGCAAGATTTCCTCGACTACAACAAAATTGAGGAATATCGCAAAAGGACAAGCGAACACTATAAAGATATCCTCGGAAGAATTTCGGTAGAGATTGGAGAGTTGATGAAACGCAGATCCGATGTGGACAAGGTTATATTGGATATCAATCGAGATTTCGTAGAGAAAAACTTTGCAGGCGTAATTAAAAGTATCGAATTGCAAGCGACAGCAACATCTGACAAATTAATGCAACTTTTGATATCAATTCAGTCATATACTGAAGAGAATGCTCTATCAATGGGCAAGTTGAACCTATTCTCTCAAGACGACCATGAAGATGTCAATCGTCAGGTAATCGGTTACCTAAAAAGCTTAACAAACCAATTGCAAGATGAACCACAAAGAAAAGCCATCTCTCTAAGTGACTCTTTCCGCCTTCAATTCCGTGTTAAAGAAAATGACAATGACACTGGCTGGGTGGAACGCATCAACAATGTCGGTTCAGACGGAACAGACATATTGGTAAAAGCGATGGTCAACATCATGCTTATCAATGTTTTCAAAAAGAAGGCAGCTCGTAAAAGTGGTGATTTCATTGTGCATTGTATGATGGATGAGATTGGACGACTTCATCCAAACAACATCAAGGGAATACTACAATTTGCCAATTCTCGCAATATTTACCTGATTAACAGTTCTCCGACATCATACAATCCGTACGACTATAAGTACACGTATCTGCTGAGCAAACACAACGTCAAAACACGTGTGGAAAAATTATTGAAACGAAATATGCAATAATATGACTATAAGTAAATCTCTACAGGAACTGCTGAATGGCAAAACTGTGGCTTCAAGCCGGCTGAACACAGACTTTGTATTGGAACTGATGTCCGAAGGACTGTTGGTTTCTGTGGTTCGTGGCTCAAGGACATCATATCGCGCACTAGACACAAATATCTTAAAGCAATATTTACATGGGAAAGACGAATCTTTCCGAATACTTGACAGCCACTCCGACAAAGCGACATCGCGATCCTCCCAGGCTTATGCGACTGGCAACTCCAAACTCATTTCTGTGCGTTCATGCCCCGGGTTTCCTGTCAATGCTTACGAGCCAATTGAATGTATTCTAAATGGCCAAGAGTTTATCATACACCCTCTTGAAGGCAGTTTCATTTTCGTGTCCGACTGGCAGTCTTTTCTTGTACCAACAGATGTCGTTGTTGTCGGCATAGAGAATATGGAGAATTTTCGTAAAATCAGACAGCAATACGAATTATTCTCTTCCATATTTCCAAACAAGCGTCTTCTGTTTGTCTCACGCTATCCACAATCCACAGATTTACGCTCCTGGCTTGAAACAATACCCAATCAATACACTCACTTCGGGGACTTTGACCTTGCCGGCATCCACATCTTCCTATCTGAATTCCATAAATACCTTGGCAACAGAGCTTCGTTTCTTATCCCTTCTGATATTGAAATAAGATTGATGAATGGCTCATTCGAGAGATATAATGTCCAATACTTAAAATTCAAGAACCTTTCAACCGACATCCCCTCTCTTCAACAATTGATAGATCTAATAAATAGATTTCATCGCGGATATGATCAGGAAGGATACATTAATTTATAATCAATCATGTCAACATTTCTACTTAAACATCCAGTCGACATTTCGCTCTTGACAAACGGTTTTCACATTCAGACAGCATTCCATAAATTGGTTTATTCCCTGCCTGGAGGTATATTACAACATGGTGAAAGCAGGGAAATTAAGGTACTGATTGACGGAGAAGAGTTATCTACCAAATTATATAACATTGGATTTGACCAAACAAAACATCCAGGTCATCCGGATTTATTGCAGGTAAGATACTCTCCCAACTCACCTATCGCAAAGAAACTGCAAGCCATATTCGCCGATGACTACCAATATTTCCTTGCCGCACGCGAATCAATTGGCCCAAGAAAACAGATACGATTACCCGAGCACAATCATGACGAAATCGTTTTCTACGGAACTTCAATGCCCGATGTATTTATCTTAGACTGCATACTCAGCGATGATCAAGAACAAGTTTCTGACGAGATACATCAAATGGACGAGCTTGACTTCGAGACTTTCGAGCCTCGCGAAGACAAGAATGCCGGGTTTAAAGAAGTCACTCGCCTGCAGAAAGTGCGCCATCTTGACCGTTCTATAGGCGACTCCCTCAAACTGCTCTACGACTACCGCTGCCAAATGACTGGAGAGAGAATAGGCGACAATTACGACGCCTTAGTGGTAGAGGCACATCACATCATCCCCTTCACCGAATCAATGGACAACGACACGTCAAACATTATCATTCTATCGCCATCGTATCATCGAATAATCCACAAGGTCAAGCCGCGATGGGACAGGAAAGATTTGTCATTCCGTTTCCCAAATGGATTGACTGAGAAGGTGAAGCTTAACAAGCATCTGAACATTTAGCCTTGTACTCGGTCGGCTGTTTATCGCGCATCGACCGTAAAAATGCCAAATGGGACACCGCAAAACGCCAATGCCAAAAGTTATTACAAACAAAAAAATCCGTGCAACCTTTTGAGTTACACGGATTTTTATTTATCTATCGCTTATCGATTCTTTACTTCACCTCCTCGAAGTCGGCATCTTGGACGGTGTCGCCGTTATTGCCGGCATTGCCGCCCTGCTGCGCTCCGGCGTTAGGGTCGAATCCTGCGCCCTGCTGTGCACCTCCGGCTTGCTGCTGGGCATTGTAGATGTCCTGAGCGGCTGTCTGAAGGGCTGCGTTAAGCTTATCGATTGCAGGGTCGATGGCGTCGATGTTCTGAGCCTTGTGCGCTTCCTTCAACTCGTTGAGCGCCGTCTCTACGGCTGCGCGCTTGTCGGCAGGGAACTTGTCGCCGAGGTCTTTCAACTGCTTTTCGGTCTGGAAGATTACGGCGTCGGCCTTGTTTACTTTGTCGATGCGCTCTTTCTCTTTGGCATCGGCTGGCGCCTTGGCTGGCCCCCCCGCCTTTCCGTCAGTTG
>OGRF01000129.1_pt1 | contig 72987 bp, 48 predicted proteins | sample 1553381 | NCBI WGS metagenome assembly OGRF01 (sample SAMEA2580060, study PRJEB22360) | human gut metagenome | biome: human gut; feature: human-associated habitat; material: faeces | place: Denmark | collected 2008/2010
AGGCTGTCGCCTGACACCCATTCACAAGGTCATGGGCGACCATGCCTCCAGAGGCCCACCCCCGCCGGGGCTTCTCTGCCACGTGGTCTTTACTGATGATCATTTCAATGTTATGTGACTCCTCGTGAGCGCTAAAACGTTTTCTACGCACGTCGTGGTGAAAAAATGTCATGTCGTGAGTGAACTTGGCCTTTTTACGCACGAGAAAATCCGCAGGCGGTACTTGGCTGAGGGATAAGGATGGGAATGTGGGTCTAGGTGCTGGGTGAAGGGCAGATGGGGTGCAGGGTTGGATGTGGAGTGAAGTGCAGGGCGAGATGTGGAGCGAAGCGCGAGGTGGGGTGGGAAGAGATGGGAAGAGGCAAAAATGGCGTGCGAAATCACTTCGGACGCCATTTTACCAATATAGTATATATAATCAAAAAGATGTTTTGATTATCCGATTAAAATATCATCTTACATCCCTTACGCAGCGAACCTTACCATCTGCTGTATTTGGGCTAATGGTAAATTTCATTCCTGGAAGCATTACCAATCCAAGATTACTACTGGTACTAACACCTCTAGATTTATACATCGCAGTCAATGTCGAGTTATTATTGAAATTCGCTGTATAATTCTTCACCAAACCGGTGAAATATGTATTCGACCACACGAACGGACTAATATCACCAAGACTGAATCCGTTAGAATTATTGGAAGATACAATTGACATAACCAGCAGTTCCTTCTGGTTCGGCACGCGCCATGGTTCCTCAGCACTTCCAGATTTATTTGTCCAACATACATCAGACTCGGCTTTCACCAACTGATCAGATGTCGCCACAGCACTGGTTATCTTATCGCGACTATATTTTGTCGTCAGATAACTTCCGTCAATCCTAAATTTACGAGAAACAACATTCTGCGAGCCCTCACCGCGTTCCAATGTACTAGGCAAGGGACTGGACTGGTAATCGCGGCCAGCTTCCTTATTCACACGCAGGGTAATATCCCATGAGCCATCTTCATTTTGCACAGGGTCGTCAAAAAACTCACTTGGATCTGCAAGGCCTTTGCCTCTCGATTCCAATGTCCTCACGCAACGGACTTTATTAGCCTTTGACCAAGTCCCACCATACGAAGATGTCGAAGCCCCTTCTTCAGGCCAAAATACAGCCTGCTCAGAAGCCGAATAGTAATGCCATGGCGCAAGATTGGCATCTATATTATTGTACTTGTTCCCCAGCTCACTCCAGTTCGCATCCGTCGGCTCGAAAAGCTTCGCCTCTGTAGGGAGCACAGCCTCGCCAATCCACAAGCCCTTATATTGGTCAATTGTAGCCAGATACCATTTTACTTCATCAGCATCAATCGTCCCATTACCATTTTCATCTCTGTTACGACTCATGCATGTGCGATATGCATCATAATAGAGGTCCTGCTTTGCCGGTTCCGAAACAGTCGCCGGGCGTATCTTGAACTGTGTCGTACCGCTAGGTGTATAGCTATTATTCACCAAATAACCAGATGCTACCGTATAACCTTTCCAATCATCTTTATTAGCATAACCATTACTATAAGTCACATTAATCCCACCACTTTCTTCCTCCTCCGAAATAGTCTCCACGCCATAAGGCTTCAGACTGTTGTCAAGTCTATAGAACGTCCAGATGGAATTCTGTTCGATGACGTATTTGGCCTCGGCATAGGAACTCTTTCCATCCTTACTTAATTGGAAGTCATTGGCAATATAAAGCCTTCTGCTGTCTGTCTGATTCGTATACTTGGTCCACTCACGGTCAGCATAATAATTCTCGTCAATGAAACAAGTCACGTAGACATTTCCGTCGCTATCGAAGAAACCATCATTTGTATTGTTCGTACTCGCAGCCACATACAGTTCCTTCAAGAACTGGAAAACGCTCATTGTCTTATCCGTACCAGGATAGGCACAAACATTCTGCTTCGTATGATTTGACGTAATCCGACATCCAGGCGAATTCGAAGGCGAGCTACTCGGAGCCGCTCCAGTATTCTTTACGAAATGTACCCAATTAAAGTCAGCCTCTCCTGCTTTCCCGACCAACAAACGAGAAGGATCGGCCAGCGTACCATCATCGTTGAACGTCGTCAAAGGCTCCGGCACTTTGCCGCTAGACTTGTCCAAGTAAAACTGGGTCGCCTCGTAAACGCCACCACCGGTAACTATCAGACATTCAGATTCTCCGAAAATCGTATGAATCTTCAGAATATAACCGAAATTGTTGTCAATGAGTCCCTTTACCTCAGCTTTATTGAATATCATGACACGGGCCTCGTAGTGACAATCCGCATGCAACATGCCGGCCGCAGTCGTCTTAATGACAATGCCTTCGGAACCGGGATCGTCTTTAGCAATCGTCCCGTCGCCCTCTTTCTTGGCCTCGGCAATGAAATTGTTCACACCATTGATTTTCAATGTGTACTGATAGCTGAAATTACGGCACACATCGAAATTGTCCAGACCTCCATTATTTCCGAAATCACCGAGATGGATGGTATATGCAACATTGCCGACATAACTACCCGCACGGTAACGCCCGTGAACTACCAGATATGTGGCATTGTCAGGAGCATTGACGAAAGATTTGTCTCCAGCAGCGGAATAGGTATTCTTCTCCCTGTCATTCCAGATACTGATGGCGTTTTTCTTGTTCTTGCCCTGCAGATTCTCCGGCAGGTAGAAATTCAAATACTTTTCATCCAATACCACACGCTCGAATGTCTCGAAATCAGAAGCATCCGTAGTTCCGTCAGGGAGCAGCGCCACGGTTTTCGGAACATTGTGAATCTCCATATAGTCCGGATCGAAAGATATTGCATTTCCGGCGGCATCATTTCCTGTCTCAATGGTCAACTTGTTCTTGGAGAACACCTTGAAGAGCTTCAGCCTTTTGTCCTTATCTTCTGTCGGAGAGACAATCTCGGCGACACCAGTTCCGCCAGTCTTACGCCTGATCGTCACAGGATGCCCATTATTGACATATCCCGACATGAGGAAAGTATTGTCACGCGGGTCATACGAACCAGCCTGACGCGAATACGTAGCTGCGAGGAACTTCTCACGAGTAAGATCCGAACTTGACAAATCAGTCTCATCAATATTGGTTATCTCCTTCGCATCTGTTTCAGTCACTTGATACTGAGAAGTAATGGCATTCGCAATCGCATAAACATAAGCGTTTCCGGTAACGGTCTTGATACCTGTCAGAGTCGCACTCGAGTTGTATCCGTTTTCTGAATCCAAATCCGCGCTGAAATTCAAGTCAGCCTTACCGAAATACTTGTATCCGACAAGAGCTCCGCTCTCTGAAAAGATATACACACGAAGATCATTGACCTTCGCCTCATCCTCATCATTCGGGTCCCAACTCTTGACAATGACCTTGTCCAGCGCCCGCGAAGTAACGTCCAATGTCAATTCCACAGGCTCGCCTTCCCCACCTATAGCGGCAACGCTTTCCTTCACGCAGGAGTTGCCTGCCAATGCGGCAAGAATCAATGCTGATATAATATTTATATAGTGTCTCATCTTATTTCTCCTTTAGTTGAATTCTGCAGTACCGCCATGACCGCCATCCCACTGCATCACGGTGACTTTCATTTCAAGTTCACTGTTGGTATACACCAAATTATAAAGATATTTGTTACCTGCAATCCATTTTCCGCCTTTCGTTTTCTTGGCAAGGTCAATGGTCAGGGTCTTGTTTTCGGTTACAGTTTCGGAAGCCTCAACTTGCTTATACATTCCCCATGTGTTTGGTGTGGCGGACTTTACATTATAAGAGCCTTTTCCCTCACCAACGTATTCATAGTATGTTGTCCACTTATTTGGTTTTTTTGGGTTATACGCCCCCTTATTCGCACCAACTTCCTCAAATTCTACATTCCATCCTCCATTACCCCATGATACATATTCATATTTCGTATACGGCCGAGTCACCGTCATATCATAATTGATCTCCAGCGTCTTCCCGGTCAGGTCCTGGGGCCAGATGAGGGTGTATTTGTCGTAGTTGGACATGTCGGTCAGCTCGCCGCCTTGGAACATGTCGTAGCAGGTACCGGCCTGAATTTCTCTGGTTTTTCCTGAGATACCGGCATCCGGTGACATTGAAAGGTCGGAATAGGTAACTACCGGATTCCAGTTGTCAGCATCAGCTGGAGCAAAATTCTTGTCCCAGACATTGCTGTAATCAATCGTTGCAGCAGCCTTATTATCCACTTTCAAAGAAACGGACTTGATATTGAAGCTTGACGGGCTGTCGTTCTTGAAAGTGAAACCGAATGCCGAGAAGAGGTGGTTGATTTTTAGAGGAACGGCTGTGGTAGGAGCACCATTGTCGAGATTGCGTTCAATGACATTGGAATAAACGAAATCGAACTGGGGCGAGGTCAGGGTCAATGTCGTGGTCGGCACAGAGTAGACCTTGTGCGCCGCGTCGAACCCCCAACCGGTTGTCGGAGTCAAAGGTGCGCTGCCGGAATTATCCTTCACCAGCACGCCGTAGAAACGGTGGGTGCCGGTCTTGGTCCAGTAATAATGCTTGTCCGGAGATGAAACGGCTTCGCCTTCCTTGAACGGCCAGACGGCGCCGGTGGTGCCTGTAGAAACGACATTGGTACCTTCAATGTAGGCCTGCGGAGCTACGACAGAATTGAAATAGACATCCCATATCTGCAGGACATTGCCTTCGGCGGAAAAAGAGGCCGCGCCGAACAATGCCTTCGTCTGCGTACCTTCTGACGAAACCGCCATACGGATAGGAGTCCCGGCCGGACGGACATCTTCCGTCTCCACGCGCATCTTGGCGCATGAGGACAGAGCTGCCGCCAGAAAGACTGCCGCTGCCAACGAATTTATATGTTTCATATCAGTTTTCATTATCTTTCAATGTATCATCCCAGCTGCTCATGCCGGTAGTATAGGTCAGTTCTTTCTCCTGATCCTTGAAAATGCTCAATGTGTAGGTATAGTGCCTGTCAGGCTCCCATGCCTCAAGTGTGACAGGTGCGGACACTGTCTGTCCGCCGATCCATCCGCTCTCACCTGTCTGGAAAGCGTAGGTAACTTCAATGGACGAGCCCATGTTCTTCTGCGGAATGATGAACATGCTGCTGCCCACATATTTAGGAACCAGATTGAAAATCTCAATCCCCTCCTCGCGACCGCCTGCTGCATAGACAGTTATGTCCGTCTGCTGTCCGGCCGGGTTCCAACGGAGGTCTGCGGAAGAATCGAATGCGCCCTGCACATACGCTCCCTTGATGACGATCTTTTCGACCCGCACGCGTGTAGCGCTATTCAATGCATGCTTCGCACGGAAATCAATCTTCGCCAATGCATGATAGAACGGGAGGCCCGCAATGCTGTCGTTCTTGTTATAGGCCTTCGTGGGATCGGTAACCAGAAGGTCAATGTCTCCGGCAGTATATGCCGGCATTTTCAATGTCCCGTCGCTGTTGCATGTCATCTGAAGGTCGGAAGGATAATATCCGATGAATTTAAGGGATTCATCTACCGGCCATTTCGGAGTATTTTCCGGAAACCAGCCCCTCTTGCCCCCGTAAGTCACGGCAACATCGTCGAGGAATTTACGCCCGGTGTCCTGGGAAATCGCGAAAACATTGAATTTCCTGTCTTCCGGGAATGGAATGAACTCCTTCCCGGACCTTGTGCCGATGCCGATCACAGGTCGTAGACGTATGTCGCCGGTCGATTTGTCGTACTTCGTGGAAGCAAGACAGCCGGTCAATGTGATTGCTGCAGTCAGCAGCACCAAGGTCCTGGAAATGAGTTTCATAATAGAGTAAAATAATAGATAACTACTTGATACAAAATCTTTAGTCGTTATTCATTTTTCCCCTTGGCAGCGGAGATGTTGCCAGCGGTAACGCCTTTCCATTCCTTGACAGAAGGAGAAATCTGAATCTCGTCAGCAGCGCCGAAGATGACATTGTAGAAATAGTGCTTGCCTGCTTCCCACTTGTTGATTTCGGTATTTTCAGCAGACTTGAGAGTATTGAGGACTATTGAATAAGGAGCCTGCTCGACGAATGTGCCGTCACCCCTGTCCATAGTATAGGTGACTTCGAGAACAGCATCGCTACCGAGTTCCTGAGGGAAAAGAAGCACGCTCTCCTTTGCATTTGCAAACTCTACGAGTTGGCTGGTGACTGCTGTACCTTCATCGTTAGTGAAGACTTTGAGTTCCTGTTTGCCTGATACTGTCCATGCAGGAAGTTCGTCTGCCTTTCCTTTCACTGCCATGCCCTTGAGTACGATGCTCTTGATTTTCACAGAAACCTTGGCATCAGACTGAGCCTTGAGGGTAATCCAAGAGAAAGCGTGAGCGAACTGCATGTGAACAACGGCATTGTTGTAGGATGTAGTATAAGGAGAATACAGAAGGTCCACAGTCTTGGAGAAATCGGTAGGCTGAGCCATCTCTGTAACGGAGAATGTGTTTTTGACCTTGTCGTGAGCCACGGTAGCGGCTGCATAATCAGCAGGAGCATAAGCGGCGAAGAGGATGGAACCAGTCTTAGGCCAGTAATATGCATGGTCCTTACCGAGCCAGAAGTCGGCAGTTGCACCTCTTGCGTTCTTTGCGAACTCGATGCCTGGAAGATAATCCTCCGTGAAGTGACCGTCAGAATAAGACTGACCTGTGCCTATGGTATTGTCATAGTAACCATAGACTTTAAGATTCCAAGCTTCAGGGAACGTTGTGGTAGGAATGGCTGTTGCCTTCGTTCCGTTCATTCTCGCTACAGGAGCGAAACCAATCTCTCCTGTCTGCTCATAGCTGACAGAAGTCTTGGTACATGCGACCAGTGCAATGGCGCCGAGCGCGATAATCAAACTTTTTTTCATTGTTTAAACAATTTAGTAATACTATAGTTGTTAATAAATTAGATCGTAATATTGGAAACGATATCCTTCCACTCGTCCACAGATGGGGCAAGTCCGCCGCCTTCTTTCTTTTCAGGTTCAGGAATATCGATTTCATCGGTATTAACCTGGATATACTGCCTGTCATTGCCCGGGAACTGGTCGGATACATCCACATTGAAAATATGGGACTTGCCGCCGGTATCGGTAATGACCAGAGAGAGAATCTGCTTCTCACCCGCTTCCGGATTCATACCGAAAGTATTGAACTTGGTCATGAGGATACCGCCCCTGTCGAGACGCTGTACATCGAAGAACACTGACGCAAACTCCTTGGAACGCAGGTCCTTGGAAATCTTGTGGTGCTGGGAAAGTCCAGTGATGACTGCGGAAATGGAGGCCACGTACTGTGCGCCCTTGATTTTGTTCACTTCCAGAAGCCAGGTCTGCACGACAGACTTGCAATCTACCCTCAAGGTGATTTCCGGAGAATCGACGGAGCGCGCCGGAATATTCACTGCATTAAGGCGTCCTACAAAAAGATGGTCTGGGTCATAGACGATTTCCTCATCTTTGTCCGCGTCCGCATCAGTCATCGGGCTCTTCGTGCCACGGCTCTTCAGCTTGCTCTTGAACGCATCGGAAATGGTGTTCGTAGTCGCCAGAATCTTAGTCCAGTCGTTCTCATCCTTGATCAATGTCACTTCCGTATCGAAGTTGTAGACCAATATGTCGTAGGTCCGTTCAGGAACGATGTTCACTTCGCCGCCTGTCGGAGGAAGGAATGCCTGCGTGAACAGCTGGCCGGTATTGTGGTCGTAGAACGCAACTCGCATAATCTCAGGGTCACGAGGCATCTCGTAGTTCACGATGTCACGGTCGATATTGATATCAAGCCTTACGGTGTAGTCAGCAGTAGTGAGCGGCCTTCTGTGACATGAGAACAGAGGCAGCAGCATTACAACTGGAATCAAAAATCGCATTGTCCTTTTCATCGCTCACCTCCTTTTGCCTTGTGTTTCACGATAATCGGCAGCACGAACGAGATGCCCACGCGGGTAGGACCGAAGAAAGTATAGTACTTGTTCTTGATTCCAGGATCCTTGATAAGTTCCTCATAATCAGCAGTCGGAGTGTAGTGACGCGCTTTAGTCATGATACAGCCCAGACCGAGGTTGAACTCCATTCTCATCCATTTCTTGCGACCGATAGGAAGACCGAAGGTGTAGTCCACACCGAAATCCAGATATTCTCCCTGATAACCGCTTCTGCGTTTCTGGTAGTCGTAGTAACCGCCGCCGGCATAGAGTCCCAGCGCATGTCCTTTCAGCTTGTCCGCGCGGGTCCACTCATATTTGCCGCCAGGGCGTGAAAACCAATATTTTCCGTCAATGAACCAGCCGAGCATTTCGCCGCAATACTTGTTGTTCTTGGCAAGCCACCAAGGATACCAGTAGTCGGCACCTATGGAAACGTGTCTTCCTATAGGAATCTCTACGCCGAAATTAAGCCCAGGTACGAGGAGATTTGTCCGTCCGGCAAGAATCATCTGCCTGTCATACAGAGGCTTGGGAGCTTCAATCCTGACAACAGGTCCGGCAGGAGCGGATGGCCCGGCGAGCGCCAAAGGCCTTTCAGGTTCCGCTGCCTGCTGTCCCATCTCAGCCACAGCAGGGACTGCCGGATCCACCCATACGCAGATCCATGTGGCAAGTCTCAGCTTAGGCATGTGGTTAACGATTATGTAGTGCCAAGTATAGCCGTTGTCCAAGTGACGGATTCTCCATTTCTTGGTGTCGTTGCCGACATTGGCATCGAGAATCCTCATCACCATGTCTTTATTCGGAAGGGTGTAGTTAGCTTCGAGTTCAGCCCTGAGTCCCTCCCAGTTCTCATTCATAGGCTGAAGCTTGATCTTGTCTCCGTTCAGAGACGAGCCGTCAGGGATATTGTTGACGAGAAAACGGCGTGCTGCCTCTGCTCTCTTGCGGGCAAGCCATACGTTTCTCTCATAAACACCCTCCGGAGATGCATAAGAGCAAATCGTGATACTGTCAATCTTAGGTGAAATCAGAAGGTATTTCTTGATTTCAGCAAGTTGCCTTTCGTTATCCAGATAATGCTCGTCGATGTCGATACGGTCAAGCCAGTACCAAATCGCGAACCGCCGTGCGACGGAACGTGCTCCAGTTTCTTGAGGCGCATCAGTGACGGTTGGTGTCTGCGCGTGTAGCGCACTTACCGCCGACACACACAAGGATGCAGTGAGAGCTATTTTAACTAGCCAATTCATATTTTACAATCTTCCCTTATTTACATCAGTTATGCTGCGGCTGAAAGCCGCCTGCAAAACATCCCTTTGATTTGTCGATTGCAAAAATAGAATTCAGATTCGAAAGTTGCAAGATGGAATTTTTCTATTTTTCATCCAAAAAAGTGCCTTGCAGAGCTTCTATCCACCCCCCCCCATGTAAAATCACGCATAAAAATTTACATGCGCCATATTTTAGCGCAGGAACAAGCGCTCCTACAAACACAAAACCCACTTACGCCATTTTCTAGCGTAAATGGGCAATAGATGAATTAAAGGACCTCAGACCGTCCAAAAAAGCATTTGAAAATTTACGGCATAAATTATCAAATTTCTATTTTGACAGTATTTTTTCCAAAATTTCAGGAAAATGTTGCATCTCCAGAACGTGTTCTTTGGCTGCGATATCGTCCGGAGTATCGTCCGGAGAAATCGGTGTCGAGTACTGGGCGATGATTTCACCACCGTCTACCTGATTACTTACGTAATGTACCGTCATACCGGTTTCGGTCTCCCCCGCTGCCTTGACCGCTTCGTGAACATGATGTCCGTACATTCCCATGCCGCCGAACTTGGGGAGCAATGCGGGATGAAGATTGACCATCTTGTGTTCATAAGCATTGATAAGAAAATCAGGGACGACGAGCAGGAAGCCGGCGAGTACGATGAAATCGATGCCGAACTGCTTCATGAGCGCCATCATGTACGCCTCGTCATTGAACTGCTTTTTCGGAACCACGATGGTCGGGATTCCGAGGTTTTGGGCGCGCACCAGCGCATAGGCGTCGGCACGGTTGCTGAGAACGAGGGAGATTTTCACGTCCTGCGAGCCGGCGAAGTGCCTGATGATGGCCTCGCAGTTGGTTCCGCCGCCGGAAACGAAGATTGCAACGTTTGTCATATAAAATCCTAGTTGTTGGTCATTGACTTTTCACTCTTGATGAGCATTGCGCAGAGGAGAACACCGATTCCGGCGCCGACGGCGACAGTCAGGTTCGCGGCGTTCCATCCGAGGTGGTTGGCTACGCTGCCGACGAAAATTTTGGAACAGATGGCGTCACCGATGAAGTAGCCGAAGAGTCCTACGAAACCTGCTGCGGTTCCTGCCGCGTTCTTAGGCACGAGGTTCAATGCCTGTACGCCCGTAAGTGCCACAGGGCCATAGATGAAGAAGCCGATGAGGCAGAGTGCGACGTAGACGAGCGTCTTCTGGAGAGCCGGGCTCATCGCTACATATCCGGCGCCTACAAACCAGTAGATGAGGACACCGAACATACATGCTATCATGCAGATGACATTCATCGGAGCGCAACGGCCCTTGAAAATCTTGGATGTGGCAAGGCCGCAGAGGATGGTTCCGAATGCACCGATGAGGTTATGAACGGAGAATGCCACCTTGCTTTCGTCGGCGGTCATGATGCCGGCATCCTGAAGGAAGGTCGGTGACCAGTCGCCGATACCGTAGCGGACCATGTATACGAAGATGTTGCTGAGGGCGACGATCCAGAGGAGTTTGTTCTTGAAGACGTAGTCGATGAAAAGGACTTTGAACGGGAGCTTGTCGCCGGCAGGGCCTTTGCTCTTCACGCCGCTGTAGTCGTTGCGGTATTCCTGTACGGACGGGAGGCCGCATGATTCAGGGGTGTCGCGGATCGCCCACCAGCAGAATATTGCAATGGCTATCGCAATGAGCGCCGGTAAGATGAAGTTTCCTCGCCATGCCTGTGCAGGGTCAATGCCGAATGTCGGGGCGAAGAAGGCGAAAAGTGCCACGCCTGCGATGGCCAGGAATCCGAGCGCGAAGCTGCCGATGGTGTGGGATACGTTCCAGATGCTCATCTTGAAGCTTCTCTCGTTCTGGGAGAACCAGTGTGTCATGATTCGTCCGCATGGAGGCCAGCCCATTCCGGAGAGCCATCCTACCACGAGCATGAGGATGAAAATGACGGTCGTGTTCAGCGCCGTGTTAGCGCCATAAGGGATGACGCCGGTGAGAATCATTACCAATGCTGAGAGTACCAGTCCGACACAGAGGAACTTACGGGAGTCCGAGCGGTCGGATACGCTGCCCATGATGAACTTGCTGAATGCATAGGCGATAGATACCGCTGACATTGCAAGTCCTACTTTTCCGGCATCGAGGATTCCGTCCTTGATCATGTCCGGGGCTGCGAGTGAGAGGTTTTTGCGGACCAGATAATATCCGGCATATCCGAGGAAGGCTCCCAGGAATACCTTCCATCTCATCGCATTGAAAACTTTAGGAACTTTCTCTGACGTAAGCTGCTGCTTCGGTGCAGGAGGGTCAAAAAATCTTGACATTATTATGTATTTTTTTGGTTTGTATTGTGTGTGACGGGCTATCGGATGCTGTCCTGTAGTTCCAGCCAACGCATTTCTTTCTCATCAATGAGGTCTTTCACCTCGCCGAATCTCGCAGACACTTCCTGAATCTTGTCATAAGGAAGGGTCCCTGATGCGAGGTCCCGTTCCAGTCCGGCTTTCTCTTTTCCGAGCGTATCCAGGTCTGTTTCAATCTGTTCCAGCTCTTTCTGCTCCTTGTATGTAAGCTTTTTCTTCTTGGCCGGCTTGTCGGCATCGGTCACATCAGCATTGACACGGACATTGGCGCCAGCCTTTTCACGGGCGGCAGCCTTTTGCCGGGCTTCGTACTCCTTTATATATTCGTGGTACTCGCTGTAGGAGCCGATGAAGTCCTTCACCTTGCCGTCGCCGCAGAAGATGAAGAGGTGGTCGACGAGGCGGTCGAGGAAGTGCCGGTCGTGGGATACGATGATCAATGATCCCTTGAAGTCTTTCAGGTATTCTTCCAGCACGTCGAGCGTCACGATGTCGAGGTCATTGGTCGGCTCGTCGAGAATGAGCAGGTTCGGGTTCTGCATCAGGATGGTCATCAGGTAGAGCCGCCTGCGTTCGCCTCCGGAGAGCTTCGATACCTTGGTGGTGAACATGTCATGGCTGAAAAGGAATTGGTTCAGCAGATGCATGTCGCTCACCACCTCCATAACCGTCTGGTTTTCATTGAATTTCATGCCGGTCTGGCGATAGAAGCCTATTTTCAGGGATTCGCCGCGTTCGATGGTTCCGCTGAATTGCCCGTCTTCCGGGATATTGCCTGTCAGGATATTCAGGAACGTGGATTTGCCGGTGCCGTTCTTGCCGACTATGCCGACGCGTTCGAACCGCTGGAAATTATATGTGAAATGGTCCAGATAGACATCCGGTCCATAGCTGAAACTCACGTCCTTACAGTCAATTATCTTGTTTCCGAGACGTGAGCCTTTCCCCATCTCGTCCAGGTTCACTTTCCCGCTGGTGTAGACTTGTTCAGCCCTGTCCTTCAGGTCGTAGAAGGCATTGATGCGGTATCTCGCCTTTCCGGTCCTGGCGCATGGCGAGCTGCGTATCCATTCGAGTTCGCGGCGCAGGATGTTGTTCACCTTGGCGGTCTCGGCGTTATAGTTGTCGATACGTTCCTGGCGCTTTTCCAGGTAGTTCTCGTAGTTTCCCTTGTAGGTATAGACTGCCCCGTGGTCGAGTTCCATCACCGTATTGCACACATGGTCAAGGAAATAGCGGTCGTGGGTGACCATCAGGAGGGTGCTGCGGGAGTGTCCGAGGTAGTTTTCCAGGAATTCGATGGCGTCAATGTCGAGGTGGTTGGTGGGCTCGTCCATGATGAAGAAGTCGGCTTCCGATGCCAGCATCACGGTCAATGCCACCCTTTTCACTTCGCCTCCGGAGAGGTTTTTCATCAGACTGCCTTCCTGGAGTCCGAAACTGGTCAGGAACTTCTTGATTCTCAGTTCATAGGCAAACATTGCATCGTCATCCAGCCCGTCGGTGAATTTCTTGCTGGAGTCCAATACCTGCGTAAAGATGTCCTTCTCGGGGTCGTGTTCGAATTCCTGTTCCAGAAATGCTATCCTGATGTGTTTCAGAAAGGTGATTTTCCCGCCGGAATCGGATTTGTCGTTACCCGCAAGTATGCGCAGCAATGTCGATTTTCCAGTTCCGTTAGGTGCGATGAGCGCAATCTTGTCCCCTTCATTTATATTGAATCCGATATGCTCGAACAGCACTTTCGGACCATAACTCTTGCTGATGTTTTCTATTTGTAAGTAGGATGCCACTGCTATTACTTTAATTTGCTTGACAAATATAGTAAAATAATGCAATTTGGTGTTAAAAATCAGCACATCTTCGGCAATGAATTAGTGTTTATTGCCAGAAATGTATTATATTTGCCAAAATAGAACTAAATGGAATGACCATCACAGACCATATCGTACAATACGCAGCACAGCGACGGGGAGTCTTCAGGAAGAAAGATCTCTCTGCATGGTTTGATTCTATGGGCATTCCTGTCGGCAAAGGATTACAGACACAACTCAACCGGCTGGTCGCATCAAACCGTCTCACAAAAACAGGTTGGGGTGAATATCAAATAGGGACAAACACTAAACCACGATTACAGCTTACACTCAAGCCGGGAACTGAAGAGGTAGGACTATACCTCCAGAATCGCTATCCTCTGGCAGAATTCTGCATTTGGGATGCCGCCAGCGTCATCCCGTTCATGCTTCATGTCCCGAACATCAAGATGATTATCATCGATGTGGAGCGAATTTTGGAGCAATCCTTTCCAGACGCGCTCCGTGAGGAATTTCCCAACACGATAATATTACCCAATCCTACGCAAGACGAATTCTTCAAATTCGGAAACGCCCAGTCGTGCATCGTACTGCACACGCTGACGACGGAAGCCCCTCTGGATTCATTCAAAGGGATCAATGTCCCCACGGCAGAGAAAATGCTTGTAGACATCACACTGAACCCGGAATTTGAATTTCTTCACGGCAGCGAACTTCCCCATATTTACCGGGAGGTCTTTTCCGACTTCAACATCTCGCGCAACAAACTGCTACGATATGCACGCCGCAGGTATTGTGAAAAGAATATACAACATTTACTTGACCGTATAACTATTCAAAATTATGATAGATCCCAAAAGCAGAAGCCTGGCATGGATTGAGCATGCCGGAACATTGATTCCCAACATAGTAGATACAGCATTGATCGAGAAGGCCATAAGAGCCCTATCATTGTTGGAATCCCTTGTCCGTTCAGGTTGTCCGTTCATATTCAAAGGCGGCACAGCATTGATGCTGCACTTGGACACATCCAGGAGGCTCTCGATTGATATAGACATTGTTTGTCCTCCCGGACTGGACATTAGGGAATTTTTAAGACAGAACGTAAACGAATATGGTTTCATTGAGGTAGAAGAAGTCCAACGGCACTCTCGTACGGGCGTACCGAAATCCCATGCTGAATATCGCTACGCTGTCACATATCCGTCCGGAAGACCGACAGACAAGATCTTGCTTGACGTTTTATACGAGGATATCCATTATCACGAAATAGTAAATCTGCCAATAGCCAGCCCTCTGCTCATACAAAATGGTGCACCCATCATGGTTAAATGTCCAAGCCTAAATGATATGCTTGGAGATAAACTTACAGCATTTGCCCCTCACACGACCGGCATTCCATTCTTCAAGGGAGAGGACGAGTGTTTCATGGAAATCATGAAACAACTCTACGACATCAGTTCTATCTTTGACTGCATAGATGACATCTCGACAGTATGCAAGACATACAATGAAATCGTTCCAATAGAATTAGGATATCGAAATATGGACGACCTTTCCAAAGATGATGTCCTAAATGACACTTACAACTGCGCCATGAACATCTGTATGCGTGGAGCATTGTCACAGATAGAATACAGATACTATAGCGAAGGCGCCCGCCGCGTCAACAACTTCATTATCCCTGAAAATTACAATACCGATATTGCCATCAGAGACGCCGCCAAGGTCGCATACTTGATCCGTCTGATACAATCAGGTAGAAGTCAAGTCAAACATTATGAGCCTGAAATGAACACGGAACTTTCCGAAAAACTCATACAACACATATCGTTAAACAAGTTGAACAGAATAAAGAAAATCAACATTGAGGCGTTCTTTTACCTTCTTGAAATGGAGAAGATGGAAGAATCTCACTGACAATCAAGCAAAAAGGCTATCTGAACAGGCGGTCGACTTCTTTTACGGCGGACGGGAGGGCGAAGACGGCTACGCGGTCGTAGGCTTCGATGCGGGTATCGCCGACGGCTATGAAATAATCGTTGCCGCGGATGATGCCGCCTATGATGGCATTGGTCGGGAAATCAATGTCTTTCAATGTATTGCGTGTAATGAGACTGTCCGGTGCGACTATGTATTCGAGAATCTCGGCATTGGTTCCGCTCATGTATTTAACGAAACGGACCTTGTTGCTGAGGGTCATCTTGAAGATCTTTCCTGCTGTAATGAGCTTTTTGTTGATGACGGCATCGACTCCCATCTCTTCGGCCAGACGGATATATTCGAGGTTTTCCACCTCGGCGATTGTCCGTTCCACGCCGAAACGCTTCGCCACCACGCACGCCAGGATGTTCGCCTCGTCATTCCCCGTAACAGCCACGAATGCGTCGTAATCTTTTATATTTTCTTCCAGCAGGAAGTCCGAATCTCGCCCGTCACCATTGATTACCAGCACATTGTCATCGGTAATCTCGCTGAGTTCCATGCAGCGTTTCTTGTCCGGGTCGATGATTTTTACGGTGTCCACCTGACCGCTGATGCCGGAAGCCACCATCTCCCCTACCGCGCTCGCGCCCAGAATCATGACATTGTTTATTTCAATGTTGCTCTTTCCGAGAAAATTCATCAGCGGCGTCACACCTTCGCGCGTCGTTATGATGAAAACAAGGTCGTGATACTTGAATTTCGTATCGTATTTCGGCATGATGGTCGTATCGTCACGCGAAATCGCAACCACACGGAACTGCGTGCCGAATGTAACGGCTGCCGCGAACTCCGCCACCTTCATGTCAATGATAGGCGAATCGTCTTCCAGCTTGAATACTGAAAGCTGCAGCTTTCCGCGCGCAAAATCCATCGTCTCGGTAGAAGCCGTACGCTTCAGCAGACCCGCGATTTCTCCTGCGGCAATCTTCTCCGGATAGAACATCAGGTCAATGCCCATTTCCGTGAAGAGGTATTTGTTCTCGTAGGAGAGATATTCTTCATTGTTGATGCGGGCGCAGACTTTCTTGCAGCCTAACTTCTTGGCCAGCAACGCACTGACGATATTCACATCTTGTGATGCGCTAGGATTTACGGCGATGAAAAGGTCCGCATGTTCCACTCCCGCATCCTTCAGTATCTTGATGCAGGACAGGTCACCAAGTATAGTTACCACATCGGCAGTGGTGTTCAGTTTCGCAAGCCTCTCCTCATCGCAGTCGATGACCGTGATGTCATTAGCTTCATTGCTGAGCATCTTGGCAAGGTGAGAACCTACTTCACCTGCGCCTTCAATGATGATTATCATAGTCCTATGTTTAGAAATATTTCCTCACCGCTGCGAAAGCCCTCTGTCCGAGGAAAATAGCGCGCGGGATAATCCAATGTCCATAAATTCCGCGGACTTCCGGCATACTGTTTTCGTCGAAATATCCGTCTTCCGGTCCGGCAATGCTGGCGAGATATTGTTCCACATCGTACGGCGACCATTTCCGCGACAGTTTCTTGAATTCGCCATGTGCCTGGAGAACCGCCATGAAAAGGTCAAGCTTCAGCATCAGCAGATAGGCTGCCGCCGTGCAACCGTCCACGACCATCCTCCAGAAAATCCGCCTTTCCGCACGCCTTGCGGCCCTCTTCCCAATATCCTCAAGGTCAATGTCTTCATATCTTTTGCCCGCACGAATTTTCTTACGCAGCATTTCCAATGCATATGTTTCCGGAAGGTTGTTTTCCAGAAGCATGAGGTTGTTCCTGTAGTTCAGTTTCAGTTTCCATGGGGATGTCTGCGGCAATGTTCCGCCTCCTATATGGTAGACGACTGATTCTGGGACGATCCTGACCTTGTAGCCGTCAAGCTGCATCTTCCAGCAGAGGTCGATTTCTTCCATGTGGGCGAAAAACCTGTCATCCAGTCCGCCGAGGGAATTGAACAATTCGCTTCTCACCATCAGGCATGCGCCCGTAGCCCACAGGACATCCGCAGGCGTATCGTATTGGCCCTCATCCGTTTCCACCATTTTCATGATGCGTCCGCGACAGAACGGGAAGCCGAAGCTGTCGATGTAGCCACCGGCGGCACCGGCATACTCGAACTTGTCTTTTTCGTACCAGGAATGCAGTTTCGGTGCGCACGCGCCCACGTCCGGGTTCCGGTCCAATGCTTCCGTCAATGGATGGAGCCACCCGTCAGGTACTTCAATATCTGAATTCAGCAGTACGAAATACTCGGCGTCAATCTGCTCCAGCGCGCGGTTGTAGCCTCCCGTAAATCCGTAGTTTTCATCCAGTTCAATGCGTCTGACACTTGGAAATTTCTCCGCCATCATCTGCATTGACCCGTCCGTGGAGGCGCTGTCGGCTACGACGAGTTCGGCGTCTTCGCCTTCAATCGAGCGAAGTATGCCAGGAACGAACTTTTCGAGGTAGTTCTTTGTGTTCCAGTTAAGTATGACGACTGCTGTCTTCATTATTTTTTCGTCTTTTCGGCCATTATTCGCTTTTTCCTCAGTCGAGTACCCCGGTACACTCCTTCGTCAAAAACAAATCATGACTCGAAAATACTTCAAAAACTTGGTTAATTCTCGTGGCAGTGGCACTCGTGTTCGCCACCTTCTTCGTGACAGTGACATTCGTGGCCTTCCTCGTGGCAATGGCACTCGTGGCCTTCACCATGTCCTTCGCCATGGCAGCACTCGTGGTCACCTTCGCCGTGGCCCTCGCCGTGGCAGCATCCGCCGCCCTTGCCGTGATGGCAGCAGCCACCTTCCTGCGGCGCGAATTCGCCGTGCAGGCCTTCGGTCAGTTCCTTCTCGGTAGCGTCACGCACAGAGACAATCTTTCCCTTGAAATTCAATGTCTTGCCAGCCATCGGATGATTGAAGTCCATGGTCACTGTATCTTCGTGAATCTCGGCAATCGTGCCCTGAACTACCATGCCGGAGCTGTTCAGCAGCGGAATCACTCTGCCGATGACCAACAGGTCTTCCCTGATGGCGCCATCCACCTCGAATGATGATTTCGGGATGTCGAACTTGCGCTTGGAATCGTACTCGCCATAGCCCTCTTCCGGGGTCAATGTGAATGCAAATTCACTTTCAGGCTCCATGCCCTCGATCTCGGATTCGAATTTAGGCAACAGCATGTGCGTACCATGTATGTAATCCAGAGGACCTGTCATTTCGGTAGTCTTGTCTACCACTTTTCCATCTACAGAGAGCTCGTATTCAAGCTCGACTACCTTGTTGTTCTCTATTTTCATTATATTATATTTTAATATGCCTTATATCTGCTGCAAAGTTACGGATTATCTTTCGTTTTCAAAGCGTTTACTTACGAGCTGAAATTCACATCCTTGAATGCCACGGTAGGAACCTGACGGCTCATGCCGTCCAACGGATCGTTTCCAGCGGCAATGAGGTTGTTCCACAATTCCACTATATTGCCGGTAATCAGCATGTTGCATATCGGAGCCGTGACTTTTCCGTTCTCGAAAAGAAGCCCCTCCACGCCATACGAAAAATCACCCGTGGCGGCATTGCAATTTCCTCCATTGAAGTCGGTCACCAGGATTCCGCTTCCGCAGAGGCCCAGGATTTCGGCTTCGCCAATGCTGCCGGATACAGATGCATTGTCCTGACCTTCAACCAGTTTGCTACTAATGAACGGCTTTACAACCGGCCGGTTGGCACATTCGGAGGTGGCAGGCATGTCGAGTTTTCCGGACATGTATGTGCTGATGAAATATTCCTTGACCACGCCGTCGGTTATGATTTCCCGGTTCAGACACGCCCTTCCGTCTTGCTCGAAAAGAATCGCTCCGCATTTGCCTTTTTCCCTAGGCATATCCATGATATTCAGCCCCTTGGCGAATATCTGCTTGCCGAGAGAGTCCGTCAGGAATGAAGATTTCTGCTGTATTGCCCTGCCTCCGAGAGCATCCAGGACCGGCTGGAGCAATCGTCCGGCAATCCTGTTCGAAACCACCATCACATGACGGCCGCCATCAGCATTGACAGGACCTATCTGGCTGACAGCCTGCATCACGGCCTTATGGCCGCAGTCGGAGGCGCGGACTTTTTCGGGGCTGATGCTGTAGTCCCACCAGAAACCGCTGTACTTGTCGCCGGCATTGTCCTCGACCGTCACCTGGGCGCAGACTTCGAACGAGGTTTCGGTATGGCGGCAATGTATGCCATCGGAGTTCGTCAAATATGTGTCTGTCAATGTGTTGTTGTATTCCACTTCTTCGGAAACCACTTTCCAGTTTCTATCCGGTGCTGCCTCACGGAACTCCGCGAACACGGAGACATTTTTCGCCATTGCCAGTTTTTCGTCTGCCGTCACGGTGTCATATCCGTACCAGACAAGTCCCATTTCGTCGCCACGCACGGCATCATTGGCAGTATCTTCCTTCGCCGGCAGTTTCCTGAACCGGTCGGGCGCGAGCATCCGCACGTTCTGCACGGCTTTCACCAGCAGGTCGCGTATACTGCTCTCCTCCAGCCTGTTGGTGGAAAAAACGCCGTATCTCCCGTCGGCATATACCTTGAAGGTCAATGCCCTGTCGCCGGTCTGGCGGATGTTGTCGAGTTCCCCGTCCAGAAGGGCGTAGATTTCCGTTCTTGCCTTGTCCAATGTCACTTGAACCGCCGATGCGCCTGCCTCGACCGCAAGTGCCACGCTCCTGTCGGCAATCCTTGTTTCTTCCTCTGTTATAGCGTATTCCAGTTTATTCTCCATCTTGTTCTCCTCCTACCAGAAGATTGTTTACCAATACCGTTGGCATGCCGCATGAAACCGGTACCGACTGTCCTTTTCCGCAGGTCCAGGCGCTGTCGTCGATGACGCAATCGTTGCCTACGGCCATAATGTCTTTCAATGCCTGCGGGCCGTTGCCAATGACATTGATATCCTTTATCGGACGTGTGAGCCGGCCGTCTTCGATGAGGAAGCCGCTCTTCACGAAGAAGGTGAAATCCCCTTCTCCGATTTTCACTTGTCCATTGCTGAATTCATTGACATAGATGCCTTTACGTACTGAGGCGATGATGCCGTCAGGCTCGGCGTTGCCGCTTTCCATATAGGTGGCGCGCATGCGTGGAATCGGGCTGGAGCGGAATGTTTCGCGTCTTCCGTTGCCGGTCGGGGCGACGCTGTAGAAACGGGCGCTGATGCGGTCGTGGAGGTACGAGGTCAGGATGCCGTCTTCGACCATTGTAGTCCTCTGTCCCGGCACTCCTTCGTCATCGAAATTAAGCGATCCCCGATTGCCTCGGATGGTCGCGTCGTCCACGATATTGATGCCTTCGGGGCAGACCCGCTTGCCCATCTTGTCGGAAAATATCGACTGGCCTTTCCTGTTGAAGTCGGCTTCAAATGCGTGTCCCATAGCTTCGTGCAGCAGGATTCCTGATGCGCCGCCCCCCATGACCACCTGCATCTGTCCACCTTTAGGGCGCACCGCTTCGAAGGCATTGTCCAGTCCGTCGGTGATTTTTCCGGCGAGTTCGGTTATCAATGCGTCGGTGAGCATTTCGGCGCCTTTCCGGAGGCTGCGCGATACGTTTTTCTGGATTTTGCGGCTTCCGTTGTCAGCCACAAGCATGGCTTGTACAGTGGTCATCGGGCGAGTTTCGTATTTCATTTCGCCGAAAGAGTTGTACATGAGGTAATCGCTTGTCTGACTGGACAATGCGCAGATTACGCTGGTGATGCGGCTGTCGCGGATTTTGATGGCCTGTTCCAGTTTTCCGAGGAATCCGACTGCTACGGAAGGGCTTTCCTGCCGCCAGTCATTGACAATAGGATATCTGTCGGCTGCCGGGTTCGGCCGGCCGGGATAAAGTCTCCTGACCAGGCGGTCGCCGTTGCTTTTCTGCGCGGTGTATGTGGCGCCGATGCTGCGTGTGTCGCGGGGTGCCACGGCCGTGCCTTGTGAGATGGCGGATGCGGCTATCGCTGCGCTTTCCATGTCTTTCCACGTGGTGCTTTCGGAGTAGGCATAACCTGTCTTTTCTCCGCAGAGTACCCGGATGCCGACGCCGTAGTCAATGTTCAGGCCGCCGGATGACACTTCGCCGTCTATCAGCTGGTGTGTCTGGTTCATCGTATTCTCGAAGTAGAGGTCGCAGTAGTCGCCTCCATGCGAGAGTGCCGTTTCCGTAAGTTTCTGAAGGTCAGTGTCTCCGACCTTGAATATGTCCAAATAGTATTGCTTGTCCGATATCATTTTTGTTTTTCTTCTATGACGTTGTTCGCTTCTTCGGCGAGTTGACGTATTTTCATGTATGTTTCTTCGTCTTTGATGATAAGTCTGTTTTTCTGTCCTTCTGCGACGACGCGGAATGGTATCTGGGAGTTGTCGGCCAGTATCCACCTGTCAGCCATTGACTTATAGACATTGAAAAAATAATGCAGTCCTGCTGTATAGCGTCGGCGGATGACGGGTTCGGGGATGTTGTGCCCGCCTGCCGCGACTCTGGCGCGCACGCGTTCGACGGCGAGTTCGGGCGAGTTCAGCCAGAAGTAGAGAATCGTCACGGTGTAGCCTTGTTCGTGGGCGCGGTCAATCATGCGTTTGAGGCTTCTGGTGGCCAATGTGGTTTCGATGGCGAAGTCTTCGTGTCGTCTGAACAGGTAGTTCATTTTCAACAGCATGAGTTTGCCGGCTTGGATGGATGCCGCGTCCGGGCTGAATGGGGAGAGGCTCTTGGCGAATTCGTCGGAGTTCACGAATTGGCTGCATCCCAGCATTTCCGGCAGCAGCGCATAGGAGGCCGTGGTTTTCCCGGCTCCGTTACATCCCGATATGACGTATAGCTGTGGCATGGCAATTAATTTTACGGTGTCAGTGTTTCAGGCGCTTGTCGCTGACAACATACGAAGATACGGAGAATTTCCGGTTCCGGCAATCGTGCGCGGGGGATTCTTGGTGGCGGGCGGGTGCTCGGGGGTGGGGTTCCATGCCTCCATGTCCCCTCCACCGCCCGGGCTTGGCTTGCGGATGGAATTCCAGGGTTGGTGTGAGCGTTAAAACGTCATGGCTTGCGTTGCCTGACGTGCGAGTTAAAACGTTTTCTACGCACGTCGTGGTTGCTTTTCGACTTGTCGTGCGTAGAAAACGTTTTAGTACGCACGAGGGAACTGATAAATGGGCGTAGGGATGCGGAGATACGCGGGGATAAGATGTATCTTTGTCGGAGGAATATTGAAATGTAGATTTATATGGGTAACAGGTTACTTCGCATGGTGACGGTGCTTTCTTTTTCGTTTGCTGCAGGCAATGCCGCCGGACAGATATATCCCGGTGAGGAGATTCAGGGAAAGATGCTTGTGGAGGAGCAGGCGTTTCTGGCCAATATGAAAGAGGGGTTGCAGCATGTGCAGATGCTGGCCGTGCGTGATGCGATGAAGGGAGATTATGGGGCATTGGAAGAGATACGGCAGAGCAGGAATAAAGCACCGGTACTGCAGGAAAACATTGATATAAAATATGTTGCGTCCGATATTTGTTTATTCTCGCCTGCCGGTCGCGCGGCTCGGAAGAGACCGCTGTTGCTGTATTTGCATGGCGGCGGATGGTGTTTCGGCAGCATCAACAGTTGCGCGCGTTTTTGTGCAGCATTGGCGGAAGCCGGGGATTGTTGTGTCGCGGCGCTCAATTATCGGCTGGCTCCGAAGTTCCCGTTCCCGGCTCCGCTGGATGATTGCCGGAGGGCATTTGAATATGTGAAGTGTCATGCTGATGAGTGGGGGTGTGATTCTTTGCAGGTTTCAGTCGGGGGCGACAGTGCCGGGGGCAATCTGGCTTTGGCGACGGCAATGTCCGTGGAGGGCGTATGCAAGGTGATTCCGATTTATCCGGTGACGAAGCTTTATACGGAGGCCACGCCTTCTTGGGTGGAGTATGGCAAGGGTTATGGTGATGATGCCGAGCTGCTGGAGGCATTCAATGAGGCGTATTCCGGAGGCGCGGCACGTAATCCATTGGTATCCGTGGGATTGGCCAGCGATGAGACATTGGCGAAGCTGCCTCCGGTGCTTATCATTTCTGCCGGGCATGACATTCTATTCGACCAGACTGCCGAGTTCGCCGAGAGGCTCAATGGGCTCGGGCATAGTCTTTCTTACCATGTCTTCCCTACTGCCACTCATCTTTTCATAACGGTTCCGGGGCAGCCGACGGCGTTCAATGAGAGTGTGCGGATTGTTGCGGAGTTTATTAATGGGCGGTGAGGTGGCGGGTGTCGGTTGGCGCGCTGGTTAAGCGCTGACGGGGAGCTGGCGGGATGCGGCCACGGCGGGTTTCGTAAGTCATTGATAATCAGATGGTGTTTTAGCATGGGCGTGGAAACGTGGACTTTTTTTGACTGCGTTTCCACGGTGCGTTTTATAACTGATTGATAATCAGTGTTTCCAAAAACAGGGCGTGGCTGCGTCCCGACCACTTTTATGGGTGCGACAAGGGACGCCCGGTCGGTGGCGGGGCCCTGGAGGTTCGCTTCGCTCATCCCGTCAGGCTGTCGCCTGACACCCATTCACAAGGTCATGGGCGACCATGCCTCCATGACCCCGCCACCGACCGGGCTTGTCTTGCGGAGGGAATTCCGGGGTTGGTGTGAGGGGCAGAACGTCGTGTTCAGCGTGGCCCGGCGTGCGTACTAAAACGTTTTCCGCGCACGTCGTGTTCATTTTTCGACTTGTTGTGAGTGGAAAACGTTTTAGTACGCACGAGAAAACTGAAAACGTAACCGCGGAGACGCTTACGACACCTCTTCCAGATTTTTCACAAAGGGCGGAATTCTCCTATTCGAGTTCTTAGGAATGTTGGTTGCACGCCCGGAAGTGCCGTAGCCAAAATAAGTCGCCATGCAAGCCACGAGGAATGATATCACCGGCATCAGTTTTCCTTCAAACCAGCGACTTCTGCCTCGGTGAGTCCGGTGGCTTCACTGATTGCGGGAACAGGCAATTTGAGCCGTAACAAGTTCATTGCAACTTCTCTACGTCCTTTCTCGATACCTGCCAGCATGCCTTCCTCGCGACCTTTTTTCTTTGCGTACTCGATTTGATTATATGTATCCCTTGCCGTCTGCATATTGTTGATGTATTTTTTCTTGTCTTCATCATCGAGACTGGCGAACTCGGCGGCGTCGAAGAACCGTTTGAAAATCTTGTCTCTTAAAGCTGCCGGCCGATCCAGCAGTCTTGACAGGTTTTTCAACATGTATAACCATTTGTCCAGCTCCGTGGTCAATTCATCCTCGCTCTTGTCGAATTTCGCAACCTCAACGAACACGAACTTCAGTTTGTCTGTCATTGTTTCGCCAGTCGTTCCCTCACGTAGCCAGTATCGGTGCTCTATCCGGTCATCTTCCAAGTGCTTATAATCCAATATGCCTAGGAAGAACACTCCATCGAGCCGGAAATTCCAGGGTTTCTTCGGATCACCCTCTTCTTTCTCCATAGCCTTTTTGCCCTGTTTCAAAATCGGAAAGGACGTGTAAAACAATGCCCTCTCGAAGAAGTGCTCTTGCGCGCCGCGTTGGACTTCGACAAGGAATTCCTTTCCGTCCGATGCTCTGCAAATGACATCGAATACAGCCCTGCGGTCCTTTTCCATGATTCCCAACTGTTCGGTCGGAAGATATGTGATGTCTTCAATGTCGAATTCCGGGAAGATGACTTTCAGGAATTCGATGAGAATGTCCTTGTTTACTTCTGTTCCGAATAGTCTTTTGAAACTCCAGTCGACCATGGGATCGATGTACCTAGCCTCGATTGTTTCAACCATAAAGTTATAGTTTTTAATTCATTAAACAAATAGTTGACATCATTATGCGTCACGAAAGCATGAACGCCTGAGTCAATCAAGGCTACAATAGTATGCAAAATTTTTCCGAAAACGCCGAAAAGTGGACTTGTCAAGTGCAGATTTTTATGATTTTTATCTTCCGTGTGACATTCCTATAACTTTATGCGAAAATTATAATTCTCAGTGGATTACGAAGCGAAAAATTAATCTCATCTTTTTATGTTTCTTATGTGTTTTTTGCGAAAGACTGATTAATTTACTGGTTTTTTGACACGCTAAGGAACAACGCATGATGTGCAGAAATCTTATCACGCCCGGAAATGTCGAAGGATTCCGCCGGTCCTCCCCACGATGTGGGTCCCCTCTTTTCGGGAGCCAATGCCGTCTCCACCCTTCGCCACTTCCGAGCTTGCAAAAATACCAAGCGAGGGCGCTGCGGAATTGCAGGGTCCTCGCTTGGGAGTTATTGTTCTATGTCCGTTATTTTTTGAATGTTACTATATTAACTGCGAACTGACTGAACGGCAATTCGGGACGCCTACTGGGCAACGTCGTCAATGACGAGTTTACCGGTAGTTCCAGGAACGAATCTGCCGTAGAGATTGCTGTGTTCAGGAGCGGTCTTGCCGGTCTGGGTTATGGTGTTTCCGGACTCGGTGATGTTATTGATTGTCAACTCGCCCACATTTGCTGTACCGACTACGACACCTACGCGCCAGCCACCATCGTCAGTAGAATTAATAACGCAATTCTTTACTGCACAATCTGTGATAGTGTGGAATGTCGCAGGGTTACAGCCGGCATGGCCGATAATACCACCTACTGAACCTTTAGCTTCAAGTTTACATTCCTCTACTGAACATTTGGTAATCTTGATATATGTGTTGACCGGGCCATCATTAGGGTTATTATAGCCTGAGGTCCAACCGATTAGACCACCTACACGTGCACCGCCAGTGGAAATGATTTCCGAATTTGTAAGATGACAATTATCAAGTTCAATCGTAGGCATGCTATCCACATCGCAGACAAATGCACCAATGCCCAAATTGCTGGTAGCATCGTTAATCTTAACACCATCCAATGTAAGATCCTTGACAACGATTCCTGAATTACCTGCGAATCCGCCAGCAAACAAAGGAGCATTGAGTCCGGAAATCTTGTGGCCATTACCGAGCACAGTAACCACACCGACACCATGATAACCATCTACTTTAGCAGGAACCCAAGTTTCGCCCTCTTTCAGGACAATGTCTTTTCCAATTTCAATGACATTGTCACCAGAGCCTGCACTCGTAAATGCTGTAAGGGTTGCGCGAAGTTCTGCGGTCGTCATAACGACAGGCTTTGTGCCACGGACAACTGTCCAGACGCCATTAGTCTCCACTGAAATGTAGCCAGGAGCGAGATAAGAAGCAGCATCATCAGTATTAGGATTAGCAGGATCAAATCCAGGGAATGTACCGCCATAGATTTCAACCTTGCCGGTTGAGCCATTCTGCTTATTTATAGTCCAATATCTTCCCCCATATTTTGCAGCAGTACTGAAAGTTCCACCATTTATGATTACATCACCACCAGTAGTATAAATAGTTGAGTTACCAGAGCCATTAGCATCAGCACCGACGGTATAAGTACCATCATTGATAGTCAGTTTACCGCCCGGCCTAGACCAAACCGCAACATTATCACCGCCTTCGCCGCCATCTACGGTTCCTTCGCCGTTGATGACAAGACTACCATAAACATCCAAAGCAACACTATTTGAATTATTCTTGATGGTCTTGCCGTTAAGGTCGAGAGTTACTTCCTTGCCTGGCATCACTGCAACAGCCTCGTCAAGCACAAGGTCAGCGGCCAATGTTGCCTCACCACCAGTGGCGAAGAGCGCTTTCAACGATTCCGCATTCTTGATATTGACAAGGTCAATGTCATTGTCAGGCTCATTGAAAATAGGGACGATCTCGATATTGAAGATAACCTGCGAGGTGAGAAGGTTGCCGAGGATGTTGGTGCGGTAGTTGTTCTGAACCGGAGTCTGAGGCGAGGATGCTTTGACGGTTATACCGGTTTCAGGAATAAACTCTGCGGTAACATTGGAAATGTGTTTCGCGTCCTGCTTACCCATCGGAAGGATGTAGTTCATTGTCATCCACTTATAGTCGCCGGCCTTGGTGACGAGCGTTTCGCCAGGAAGTGCAGATTCGGTGAAAGTGACTACATCTTTGGCCTCTTTACCTTCAGCTTCGAAAGTGTCGAATATGGTGGCCACGTCGGTTGCCGTGAAGACGCTCTTGACCGGTTCCACGCCTGCGGCAACAGCTGCTTCATAGTCGGCAGTACCGAAGTTCACCTGCGCGAACGGACGGTAAAGTTTAATGGTTTCCGTCAATGCACCATTGACTTTCAGCTCTTTGCGGGTGGCATAGAAGGCGTCGCGTTTCTCGTCGTTGGCTTCAGCGCCTTCGTAAGAAATCTTGATATTCTTCAAGTCGGTGACGTCGTAAGGCGCACCTTCGGCTGCCTGTGCCCAGAACACGAAGTTGTACGTCTTGCCTTTCACGAGGCTGAATGTCACCTGTGTTTTCAGGTCAGTGAATGTGGCAGTCTTGTCGAGGTCGAGCTTTGTTTTCGCATCGTCGTTCTCATAAACTGACACATAGAGTTTCTTGGCGGTCTGACCGTCACCAATGGCCTTGGTAGCCATTTCACCTGGCAACGCCGCCGTGAATGTAACGTCAACCATTTGTCCGTCAGGGACTTCCGTCACCTGTTCTTTATTACAGCTGACTGCAAGTAGTGTCAATGCAGCAGCTGCTAAATACTTAAATGTTTTCATATTGGTTATTGTTTGTTAATTCCAATGATATTCAGAAGTTCTCTTACGACTACTGAATCTTAACCCCATCAATGGTAACTGAAAGATGCGCAGCATCCATACTATTCTTGTTTGCCCACGTCTTGGAACCGGTATTCTTTCCTTCTGCAAAGCCATTAATCACACAATCCGAAATAGTAAGATTATAAGTAGCGTTGTAGTCATTACCAATCTCAATGGCTGCCTTACCAGCTGCACCATTCTTTCTATCATTGAATGTGCAATTCGTAACTATAAGATTCGTCGGTTTTGCTTCTGTTGACTTACCATAAAGAAGTATGGCCTTACCATTGGTATTAAATGTACACTTATCAAACTTCACATCAGTTCCTCCCCAAGTCCAGATGGAATACTGATTTGCCATCGTATTTTCAAATACGCAATTCACAAAAGTCGCCTTTCCATATAGAGTAAGTTTGCCTGTAATTGTGCAGTTCTCATAAACCAATTCATCACAAACAACGCCATCAAAACTGCCTTCACCAGCCTTAATTGACATATTCTTGAAAGTAAAAGATGAACCACGCTGGTAATTCAACATTCCTCCTTCAGCATTTGTAGCTTTAGTAATGACATCAAATGTCTGGGTACCATCACCGATAAAAGTAAGATTTCTTCGTTTTGCTTGCTCAGCCTCACTGACTCCATCAGCATTAGCAATGCCATTATCCAGAACAGCTGTCATATTGGATGCCAGCTTTATAGTTGCAGAAACACCTGCAGAAGCAGAGGTTATAGCAGAATTGAAATCTTCGTGAGTCGTCACAGCCGGGATTTCCTCGACTTTCCACGCTTGTTTGCCTTCATAAGTTATTTCAACTGCCCTATAGCCTTCAGCGACATAATTCGTATGAGCGCCATCAGAGTTATTATCAGCAGGGTTGAAGCCTACGAATGTACCACCCTTGACCGAGAAGCAGTTACCAGTGATGTCATCATGCTGGTTAAGGACAAATGGTGTACCGTCAGAGCCAGCTTCCGCCATGAAAACGCCGCCGTTGATTTCTACAGAGCCATTTCTGCCATTTATATCTGGACCAAACACAAAAATCGTAGCATTACTCTTACCACTATTAGCTTTTCCAACGTTATATGTACCACCGTTGATGACAAGATGACCGCCCTGTTCTACAATAATCGCATTGTTGACAGCACCGCCTGCGCAATAAACCTCGCCTTCACCGTTGATGGTCAAATCGCCATGCACCTGAAGGGCTGCCTTATTATCGGTAATAGCATTCTCATTACTGAATTTCTTTCCATTAAGGTTCAGAACGCTGGTAACCCCAACACCAAGAGTAACGCCTTTGGATTTGGAATCTACTGAATAGTTCTCTGCAAGCGTAACCGTAGCGCCTTTTTCAAGATTTGCGCTGACAGCATCGTATGTTTTATCTCCACCCTTGAAATCCGGATCTACAACGATATTGAAATCCTGATTGACAGTAAGCAAATCACCCAATATATTTGTCCTCATATTTCTTTTATAAGGGGCGTTCGGGGCACTCACCGTGCGGGTAGTTGTAAAGTTACCTTTAGAATCACGTATATCTACCCAAAAAGTCGCAGTCGCATCTGTCAACTTTTGATCTTTATGCGCAAACACATAGCATGTAGCCACGTAATCGTATTCTTTATCAGCGGCTAAAAGTTTCTCTTCAACAAGTGCATTCTCCTTAAACTCAATTGCGGCGGGAACGGAATAAGCATCATCCATATTTCCCCTTACGACATCAAAGACAGTCGGAACTTCCGTGAGTTTAATTTTAGACTTAACAATACCAAGTTTATCTATACGATCCGAATTTATCGTTCCAAAATTCACTTGTGCTACTGCACGGTACAATGTTATCTTAGTATCCTTTTCAGTAGCTGTGGAGAATGCCTGGAAATTTTTCTGCGCGAAATAAGCATCCATTTTAGGCTCATTCGCCTTGACCGAATCCACATTCATCTTCACTGCTCGAAGGTTTCCAGTATCGTAATATCCAGTACCTTTTGCCTGAGCCCAAAATGCAAATGAATACTTCTGACCTTTCACAAGATTAAAGGTAACCTTTGCATGCTTGTCAGTTACGGTAACGGTTTGATTCAGGTCAGGAACAGGTGTATAGTTGCCATCATTCAGGAACACCTGGCAGATAAGCTCATTTACCGAAGCGGCATCCGAAAGTCCTTTGGTAGAGACTTCCACTCCCGGCACATCGACGTCGAATGTGGCCTCGACAGTCTGTCCGTCACCGGTCACGGGTTCCTTCGCGCAAGCTAACGCCAGGACCGCCATTGCGGCAGCCGCGAAGGCATTGAATAATTTTTTACTCATAATTTAGCGTATTAAATTGTTATTTAAATATTTGCCATATTATCTACACCATTCTATCAATGGATGATGATATTGTATTCCCCATCAAATCCAGGGTCAATCGCCACGCCGCCTCCGGTATCCTGCATTAGGAAACTGCCTTTTACGGTGGTGAGCATGCTGCGTTTCAGCGGGACCTCTATCGGATTGGTCATGGAGAGGCGGACACCTTCCTCGTCGAAGAGGCCTACGGCTACCATGACGCTGGACTCGCGGCCGTTCACCATCACGTAGTCGAAGCCCAGACGGGCATTGTGCTCATCCAGCAATGTTATGTCGGAAGAGAAGGAGACGCCGGTGCTGGAGTCGCACGGCTTGTTGTCTCGCATGTTGAACGTCGACGGCATGTAGCCGGTATAGTAGAAGACGACGTTGTACTTCTTCAGGTCGACTATCGGCGATTTGCTGTCACCGTCGCCCTTGGTTCCGCCGACCGCGGGGTCAGGGTCATCGCTGTCAGAAGCAGACTCCTCACCGGATGCAGATGAAGCTTCGGAACCGTTTTCCTTCTTTCTCATGTCCGTGATGACCTTGGTGATGAACTCCTGGAGGTCGGTCGTGATGAACTCGAACTTCGCCAGAGGACGCGCCATGTCCACGGTGCCGCTCACAGGCGGGACAGAGGCCCCGAAACGCTCCACGGTCAGCTCCTTGTGACCCACGAAAGCATCACGGAAATCATTGTTCCCCTCATGCTCGCCCTGAAGACGTATCTGTCTGAAATTCTGCGTGTTGTAATAGAAATCATCCTTCGAGCCCTTGTCCACGAAATCCGTCCAGACGTAAAAGTCATATGTGCCTTCGTCAATGCGGAGGGTCACTTCGTTGTTAAGGTCGGAGATATCGTCCTTCGTGAATATATAGCGCCCGTAAGGAGTCTCCGCGAACGAATTGTCGCCCAGCTTGCGGTACGCCTCGACGACGTAACGGATCTGATAGTCACGCCCGTCCTTCGAACCGCGGGTGTCGTTCAGGTCCAGGACAATGAACTGCGGCAATGCCGTGTCGAAGTCCAGCTTCAGAGTGGCGTCGGCAGGAAGGGTCTCAGGCCATTCGTGGACCGCGCAGGAGGCGGACAATGCCATCGCAGCCAGCGAGGCTGTCATTATTTTCAATGCGTTTCTCATCTACCCCCCCCACTTTTTTAAGGTCAAAACTGTATGAGAACGTCACTGAGACATTGTCAATGCCCACGAACGTGGTATGATATGAGCCCTCTTTCGGGCCGTTCTTTTCATTGTAGAAGCGGTCGTACCAGACGTCGTAGACGCCTCCGCCTAGGGTGAACTCCATTTCCCAGCGCGGGTTGCGCTTCGACAGCGGCATCCTGTAGCCTGCGGCAATGCCTCCTCCCCATAGAGGACGGTCGCCGTAGCCGGTCTGGATTCGCCAGTCGCCTTTCGTCGCGTAGTTGAAATATGCCGTCCCGAAATGCGCGCCCACGAAGAGTCCCTGCGGCTTTGTGAACCACCAGCGGAATTCAGGCTGCACTGCGAATGTTCTGAATTTCAATTCTCTGCTGAAATAGTCCAGGGCGGAGTAATATATCGGGAGAGTGAACGAGATGTGGCGCGTGATGTCCACCTCGACAGCTACATTGGACATGAACATTGCCCAGCCGATGGCATTGGTCTTTATGCGAAGCTTGCGGGTCCATTCAGGTGCGACTTCCGGCATTGACATCGGACCGAAAGACAGAGAGTCTGCCAGTGGCGAAAATTTGTCGGCAAGTTCGATGCCGGTGTCGGCGACCTCAGGAATCCCCAGCTCCGGATTACGCACGCCTACCTCTATATATACGTTGAACGCGCGAAGCTCCGGGAACATGATGGTATACATATAGCGCCATGCCGCACCACCATGAAGCTGCTGCAGTTCGCGTTTAAGTGTCTGAGTATCATGCTCTGAGGAGAGCAGCGACAGGACTTCGTCACGGTATTTCATGCCGGAGTGCGACACGAGTTCACCGAGGCCGGCCCAGTCTTCGACTACGTCTTCAATATGGAGTACATCGTCGTCGAACGTGAGGTGCCTGCGAAGATATGCGGTGAGGTTATCGCTTCGTTTTCCGGATATTTTCCTGTTGATTTCCAATGTTCCTTCCGGAGATGCTCCGGCCTTATATGTGACGTTAAGAATCACGAATGCGTCGGATTCGCTCTGGAATGTCTTGACCCTGGAGATGAATGCGTCGACTTGAGACTGGTTGTCGCGGTATTTCGGGTCGAAGGTGGAATAGCCCTGGCGGAAGTACACTCGTAGGGAATCTGCCATCTGTTGAGCGGATGCAGAAACGCTGAAAAGTGTCAGTATAATGGTTAAAATAAAAGGTTTCACTGAGTATAAATATTTTATTACCCAATCCACAGTTCCGAGGACTAAAACGATGTAAAAGTAAGAAAAAAATTTTTATGTTGTACCCCTAGAAATAAAAAATGACGCAAAATTTTCATTTTTCGCGTCATTTTTTGTATTTACATATCTCTGATTACCAGCCAAGTACTAGAAGCCAGTGTACGACCAAGGTGTAATCTGGTATAGTTCCTCTTTCACGGAATTACTTACCTGAAGGCCGTCAATGAAAGTTTTGATGGTATTCTCATCGATTACGCTTCCGGTGCGGGTCAATGCCTTGAGGGTTTCATAAGGATTCGGGTAGCCTTCGCGACGGAGAATCGTCTGGATAGCTTCCGCCACTACCGCCCAGTTGCGGTGAAGATCAGCCTGGAGAGCATCTTCATTGAGAATCAATTTGCCGAGTCCCTTCTTGAGAGAAGCGAAGGCGATCAGGCCGTGAGCCACAGGAACACCGACATTGCGGAGAACCGTGGAATCCGTAAGGTCGCGCTGGAGACGGGAAATCGGCAATTTCATTGACAAGAATGTGAAAACCGCGTCTGCCATTCCGAAATTACCCTCGGCATTTTCGAAGTCGATAGGGTTGACTTTGTGCGGCATCGCTGATGAACCGACCTCGTTCTTGTTCACTTTCTGCTTGAAATACTCCATCGAAATATATGTCCAGATGTCGCGGCAAAGGTCTGTCAATATGGTATTTATGCGACGGAGACAGTCGAAGATGGCTGCAAGGTTGTCGTAATGCTCGATCTGGGTGGTCGGGAAGGAACGCTTCAAGCCAAGCGACGATACGAAATCATTGCCGAAGGCTATCCAGTCAATGCGCGGGTATGCGACTTTGTGCGCATTCATATTGCCGGTGGCGCCGCCGAATTTGGCCGGATAGGTCAGGAGCGCGAACTGCCTGAGCTGTTCTTCCAGACGGACCTGATAGACCTTGAACTCTTTTCCGAGACGGGTCGGGGATGCCGGCTGACCATGGGTCTTCGCGAGCATCGGAACATCTTTCCACTCCTCTGCCATGCCTGAGATGATGTCCAGGACCTCTTTCAATGCCGGCATATAGACATTTTCCATGGCTTCTTTCAGCATCATCGGCTGCGAAGTGTTGTTGATATCCTGCGAAGTGAGGCCGAAATGCACGAACTCCGACCATTTGTCGAGGCCCAGTTCATGGAAATGACGCTTGATGAAGTACTCGACTGCCTTCACGTCGTGATTCGTGGTCTTCTCGATTTCCTTCACCTCCATCGCCTGCTCCGGAGTGAGATTCAGGTAGATGTCACGCATTGCCTGATATTTCGACTTGTCGACGTCTGCGAGCTGCGGCAGCGGGATTTCACAAAGTGCAATGAAATATTCAATCTCGACGCGGATGCGGTATCTGATCAATGCGAATTCACTGAAATAGCCTTTCAGCGGTTCTGTCTTGGAGGCATAGCGTCCGTCAATCGGCGATACAGCCAATAATGAATGTGTGTCCATCTATCTAAAAATTAAGGTGTGCAAATTTAATAAGAAGTCGCGACAATCCAGCCTTTTGCGGCAGGAATTTCAATGCTCCAGCTCACGGTAAAGGGCCACGGTGCGCACGGCTTCAGCCACGTCGTGGACGCGAAGGATGTCTGCGCCCAGGCACAATGCCTTGTAATGCAAGACCTGCGTGGCAGGGAGCGACTCTTCCGGAGTAATGCCGAACTTTCTGAATATCATACTCTTGCGCGACATACCCACCAAGATACGTTTTCCAAGTTCGGCGAAATGGTCCAGTTCCCTGAGCATCTGATAGTTCTGTTCAATGGTCTTGGCGAAACCGAAGCCGGGGTCAAGAATCCAGTCTTTCACGCCCTCGGCTTCTGCCTTCGACGCGAATTGATGGAAATAGTCCAGTACCTCGGCGGTGACATTGTCGTATTCCGTAAGGGACTGCATGGTCTTGGGATTGCCACGCATGTGCATTGCCACGAAAGGAAGGCCGAGCTCGGCGACGGTACGGAGCATTTCATCCGACTTGTCATACATTCCTTCGCCGGCCGTAATATCATTGACAATGAACTGGCCGATGGTGTCGAAGGTGCGGCGGACGACGGAGGGCCAATATGTGTCGACGGAGATGGCAATTTCGGGAAATTCCTGCCGGATGGCTTTCAATGCGGGTTCGAGCCGGCGGCATTCCTCGTCTTCGCCGACGGGGTCGGATCCGGCTCTGGTGGAGCATGCGCCGATGTCGAGTATCGTGGCGCCGTCTCCGATCATTTGGGCTGCACGGCTGACAATGCGGCCGATGTCATCGTTTCCCGAGCCGTCAAGGCAGCGGCTTTCCGCGTAATATGAGTTGTCCGTGATGTTGATGATGCCCATCACGTCGATTTTTCTTCCTGGGTTCATAGAGTACAAATATAATCAACTTTCGGCATATTCCAGATATGAAAAATCCGGGATGGCTTGTGGGCCGTCCCGGAAGATTCTATTTAGATAAGCAAGTGGCTATTTGAAAATCTTGATGTTGTCGATGAACCAGCGTTTCTGTGTTACCTTGTCGCCATCAGTAAGGTCTGTCGGACGGATAGATATCCTGTCGGTAGACTTCAGTCCTTTTATCTGAATCGTGACATTTTTCCATTTCAACTGGCCTTTTTCCCAGTCATTTACAAGAACATCGCTGATTTTCGCCGTACCGTCAGCAGTAACGATCTGGCCGTCGCCTTCAATCTCCACTACAAGCTGAACCTTGTCAATGTTGCCTTTTCCTGTCATGTGAGGACTCCAATCGAATGAGAGTGTCACATCAGAACCATCGGCAGCAGCGATTGCAGGCAATTTAAGACCATGATGCTTACTGGTCGCACCGAATTTCATATAATATTTCTGCGAATATGCGCTCTTTGCAGCAGGGTTCAGCATCTCGTATCCAATTTCAGCAAATTTGTCCAGCAAACCTTTCTGAGTAGTCTGCGTATAGATATTCGGGGCGTTGCCACTTGCATTGTTTTCACCTACGGAATCCCCTGATCCATAAGCATCAGCCCAAGGCTTAATCCACATGAAATCATCAAAATAGTAGACACCCGAAGCGGCCTGTGAAACATTGAGCTTGTATTCATAACCGTAATCCGCATTGGCAAATACTATTTCGCCATTTCTTGTTTCAGCAGCGGTATTCGCTTCGAACTGAACCGAAACCGGAAATGTTCCGGCCTCAGGGACGATATCAAGCAGTTTGATCCATGACGGAGCCGTAACCGTGAATGGAACATTGGACTGGACAGTAAACTTCTTGGTCTCACCGAAACCTGAAATCGTAGTAACTCCGGAATATGAGGTGATTTTGACTTCCGGTTCGAACTTGTTCTGGTCCACGGTCAAGACTGATTCAATGTCACCCTTGTAGAAACGGATTGTCGCAGTTCTTGCTGCTCCTGTAACATTGGCTTCAGCCTTGAATTTCAATGTCTTGGACTCGACCATCGCCTTCGTGGAGACTACCGGCACGGCGGTAATCCAGGAGTCGCTGATCTCGGTCTGGAAATCAACATTGGCCTGAACCTTGACGGTGAACTCTTCTCCCTTGCCGCTGACAGTCTTCTTGTTGCCGTCAGAGATGCTGATGAGAGGGTCGAGATCGCCGCCGGCAGCGGATTGAACTACCGTGATATAGTAGTGTGACACACCTGACTTGATGTCGATCTGGCCTTTTCTTAAAGAAGAGGATGTGCTTTCCTTACATGTAACGACGATGGTCTTCTCATCATCTGCTTCTCCTGCAGTTTCACTGAGGGTAATCCAATCCACATTCGGTGTCAATGTAAATGCACTGGTGGATGTCACCGTGAACTTCTTGGTTCCTTCAGGAACGCCTTCGAAGGTAATGATGTTGTTTTCCAGGCCTGAGACAAGAATATCAGGTTTGGAAACGTCCTCCGTACCTGCGGCAATCACAGAAATTTCTGGCTGATTATCCGAATCGGCGGTATAAGCCAGACGGAAAGAAGATGTATTAGGCACTTCCTGCCACTGACTGCCAGTCCAGTTCGCAGCACAAATCAATCTGAACACTACGGCATCAGTTGTATTGGCATAGTTGACTACTGCTGTAATGACATCATTGTCAGCATCGGAAGAACCGCCCTTGAACTGATGGGTATAAGACACCTCCTTAGTTATTGATACAGGTTTTTCCTTGTTGTTGGTATCGCCTGTAATCGATCTTGTGATGAGTTTGGACGCATCTTTCCATTCTTCTCCGTCCTTGTACTGAAGCCTCCAGAGTTTCAGACCGGAGCCGGATGTCCTGGCCTCAAATTTAAGCTTGACAATAGAGCCGGCAGATATTGGCGAATTTGCCTTGAATTCCAGGTAATCACCAGGCCATGCCCCACTGACGCGCGGATTCTTTCCGCTCACATCCAAACTTGTTTTTCCGCCGATTTCGCTTCTGTCAATGACATGATAATAGATCTGGCCGTCACCGGTAACAGGGGCGATCTTGTGCTCGGAAGCCCAAGACGGATAGTCATTGGAAGCGGCAGCCCATTGAACAGGGAAGCCTTCTACTGAAGCTTCTGTCGCAGGATACTGGATTATAGGAATAATGTCAGTGTACTCCTTTACGCCTTCGGTTTCATTCAACTTATATGAAACCTTGAGATTGGCTCCACGGAGGCCACCTGCATTTGCAGATACTGTAAAGTTCAGAGTATCAACGTGCTTGGATGCTACATGCTCATTGGCATCCTTGATCCAATCAACGTCGGTCGTCGCATATTCCTCCATAGGTTCGAGAGAATAATCCCAATCTACATTGGCCAACACCGTGAGCTTGAGTTTCTTGGCGGTGGCATTTACATCGTACTTCGCCTCACTAAGTTCCACGAAATCAGGGCTTTTACTCTGATGGACAGTAAGAATTCCCGGAAGTTCTTCGAAACCGTTTCCTTTATCGAACCAGATGTAGAAATATGCGTCACGGTCTTCCTTGTTGGAAAGATTTCTGGAAGCCTTGAAAATGAACTTTCCGTCCTTTTCTCCGACTCCAGGGAAAGGTGACACCCAATCATAAACCACATTTTCATCCGCAGGGGCAATTTTCCAGCGGAGGTTGGACCGGACCTCGAAAACAGAGGAGGCCAAGATGTCATCATTTCCGGTTTTTACGGATTTTTTGGCTGAATATTCCTGATGCGCTAGATTCAGCTTATAATTGAAATTCTCCGAATCCGTGTCGACTATCACATCGCTCCCTACCGAAATGGTAAAATTAGGAGTGCCTTCAATCTTGAACTCTGTCTCCTTTTGGCAAGATACCGCCAACGCAGAGAGAGCCACCGATGACAACACGTAAAATATCTTGTTCATACTAAAATTCATTATTTATTCCTGTGAGAACCATTAAGTTTCAGATATGACCAATCCAATGCAGTATGCATATTGTTGTCTCCGCCCATACGGCTGAGAGCTTCTTCAACATGCTGCTTGTTGGATGTCACGGTATAGTTAGGATAGCCCAACCTTGTAGGGAGTTCATTGTCATTTGCACCTGTACCGACGCCGATCGTAAGCAACGGATATTCGGTTCTTCTCCACTCATGATACTGCTCGAAACCGCAATAGAAGAGGGACAGGTACTTTTGTGACAGAATCAGTTCCAGCGGGTCGGCATAGATGCTGGTTCCATCCTTTGCGGCAGCCTTGTCATATGATGCCAACTTCGACTGTTTAAGTGTCTTCACATCGCTCTTCCTGATGGTCTTAGCCGCAGGAGAAGCCTGACCGATGGCATCCCATTTCTCGATATTGGCGTCAAGCGCAGCCTCATACAATGTCTTGGCAGTCTGACCGGATATAGTAAGTTTTCCTCTTTCAACTCCTTCAGCTTCAATGAAAAGAATCTCGGAATAGTCCATGATGAAGCCCGGGAAATCAGCCCTGTTGATGAAGGAATTGTCCGGATATGACGGTTTCTTATTCTCTTCCGCGTCCGTATCAGAAGGCAGACAGCCGGAAACAACGCCTACCCAGTCACTCTTTCCCATCTTTCCGAACATTGCCATACGCGGGTCTACGAATATGGACTTGCCCTTGCTGTTGTATTCGACTGTCATCGTTATGACTCTTACCGTAAAGCGATAGCCCTGGAAATTCGTTGCAGTCTGCTTCTCCTGGCCCCAGAAAGACATATATGGGTCCTGAGCCTGGAACGGTATCATGGCATTGTCCGAATTCGAGGTCATTACCGGATATTTGGACGGATTGTCGATGACTTCCTGGATCTTGGCCCAGTTGCCGTCGTTCATTCCGGAATAGCGGCAGAGAATCCTGAGACGGAGGCTGTTGGCAAATTTGATCCATTTCATGACATTGTCGCCATACATCTTGTCAAGACCGGATTTGGAAGGAACCGGTTTCTTGGAGAGATACAGACACGCACTGTCCAAGTCATTCAGGAAACAGTCCTGAAGGTCGGACTGGCTTTCGAACTTAGGTGTCCTGTTCGCAGTGAACTGATAAGCCTCAGTATATGGGATATCACCGAAAAGGTCAGCGAGATTAGAGAGGTTGTATACCTTCAGAATCAAGCCAAGTGCCTCATAATAAGGGTCATTCCACTGCTTCGCCAATGTAATCATGTGCTGGCAATCACCACCGTAACGCGCGTAATTGTCCCAAATCGTCTGCCAATTACCGTTGGTTACTATATATTCCTTGATATGCTGAGTCTGGCCTGCCGTATATGCAGTCATCTGAATCAGCTCATTGTTATAATATTGGCAAAGCTTCTGGGACTGGTATCCGATGCCGTAGAGTATCGGCTCGAAACAGCTGCTCGCATAGATCTTGCCGAAATCCATCTTGTTCGGATTCGTATTTATATCTTCGAAGTCGCCAGTGCAGGCAGTCAAGCCGAGGGCAGCAGCTGCACCGAACATTATTTTCTTTATTGTATTCATATCTCTTAGAATCTGATCTTGATGTTGGCACCGAAGGATCTGGTCATAGGCAGTGAACCGGACTCGATACCACGTTTGGTATTGGATCCTACATAACCGGTAACTTCCGGATCATAGAACGGATAGTTGGTTATGCAGAAAAGATTCGTAGCATAGGCTGACACGGTAATTCCCTGGATAACCTTGGTCTTTTCCATGAGCTTCTTAGGGAAGTTATAGGAAACCGTGAGTTCTTTAAGCTTGAAGAATGAGTTGTCGTAGATGTATTCTTCGAAGTTGTAGCGGTTTGCCTTATATGTAGAATAGTACGATACTATATCGGTAGTAATCGTATTGTTCTTCTGATAAGTAATACTGCCGTCAGCAGCCTTTATGGCATTCACGCCCGGAGCGACAAATCCGTCATTACGGCCTTCAAGTGTATTCTTGAGCTTACCCTGATAACCGAGGATGCCGGCGGTGACAGAAGCGGTCTTTCCACCGATCTGTCCGGTGAAAGTAGCATTCAATGTAATGTCTCTCCACTTCAAGGATGTCGTAAGACCTCCCAGCCAGTCAGGATTCACATTTCCATAATATTTGAGATTGGAGCTGTCATCCAATGCCGGTAGTCCGGTCTTGGCATTGATGATATCCATGCCGGAGCAGTCCACCTGGTTTCCGTTTTCATCGAGATAAAAAGAGCCTTCCGGAGCTTGTTTAAGACCGAGTCCCCACAATTCACCCATCTTCTTTCCTACATAGTCGTAAACGAAGAGACGGCTTCCGATGGTAGTACCGTAGTCCTCCTGGAACGGATTGTCATTGTTCCAGCCGTCATACATTCTCTTGAGAACGCCGATGTTGCGGGACGCATTGATACCGATGGTCCATTTCCAATCCTTGGTCTTGATCGGAGTGAAGTTCAGTGCGATTTCAATACCCTTGTTGCGGATAAGGCCGACATTGGTGGTATAATATTTCGCGCCGGTGATGTAATCGTAAGGGACATCATAAATCTGGTCAGTCACATCTGACTGATAGAGAGCGATATCCACGCCGATTCTGTTCTTGAGGAACTTGGCTTCGAGACCGGCTTCCCATGTTTCCACATTTTCCGGCTTCAAGTAGTAGTTCGGATAGGTTGCCGCAGGACGGTATCCTCCAGGGAAAGCAGTGGCAGTATATCCGTATGAGATGGAATAAGGAGTGGTATCCTTACCTACATTCGCCCAGGAGACACGTGCCTTCAAGAAAGAAACGGCCGGAAGCCAGTCCTGGAATTTAGCGACCTTGTCAATGAGGACAGAGGCGCTGACTGAAGGATAGAAGTATGACCAGTTGCCAGGTGAAAGTGTTGAAGACCAGTCATTTCTGGCAGTAAGGTCGAGGTATGCCCAATCATCCCAACCGAGAGAGACAAGTCCATAAAGGCTGTTCACCACTTTTTTCGATCTGTAAGCACTATAATCAGGTTGAGTTCCTGCAGGATAGTTGTTTACGTTATATACGCCTTCAATGTCAAGTTTATCGAGAGTGTATTTCCAGCTTCTTCTGTTGTAGGTCATGTTGTTGCCACCGAATCCGGCAGTAAGGGTGAGCCTGTCATGAACGAAGGAATCCGTGTATTTCAGCATGAAGTCGGTATTGAACTCCACAAGGAAGTTTGACTGCTCGCGATACCATCCCTGAGTATAATTGTATGTATAGAACGGCTTGCGCTGTGTACGGAACTCATTGGTCACATCGGCTCCCGATTTCAGGTCGAGAGTGAGTTTGTTTTTCCAGAGATTGATATTGAGTCCGATATTGCCGAAGAGCCTGTCCTTGTCCTGGGTATTAGGCATCGCATACAGAATACGGTAAGGGTTATAGTAATTGTTCTTGCCGACAAGCATGTCGGTATCGCTCGTGAAAGTCTCTTTGTTCCAACGTCCCTGGAAATACTCGTCCTTGTAGTTCTTCATAGAGATGTTTGTCGAGTTCCAGACAAGCTGATATACTACGGAGTTGTTGGAATAACCGGTCGACGGCATATTGTCAGAGTCAGTCATGAAGTAGTTCACATTGGCAGTGAGCTTGATATACTTGTTGATCTGGCTCTTGACAGCGAGTGAAACGGATTTTCTCTTGTAGCCGGTGTTAGGCAGGATATATTCGTTCTTGGTGTTCTTGAATGAGAGACGCACGGAGGTTCCTTTACCGTTGCCGCCTTCGATGGAAACGGAATTGTCCCATGTCCAACCAGTACGGAAAAGTCCTGAGTACCAGTCATCCTTATAGGTCCAAGGAGTCCTGTGGGCCAAACCGGTGGCATAATCCATACCGTCTTGCTGGAAGCGCATCTTGCTGGCATCGTACTTTTCACCGAATGCATAACGGCTATAGTTACGAGGCAGGCCTTCTACGTTGTGTTCCGCGTTGAAGAAGTTGTATTCATTCAAGCCGAGGTCGGAACCTGAACCATATTCCGTCTGGAAATCAGGCCAATATCCTGCCACGTCAGCAGTAAATTGGGATGAATAGGTCACGCCGATACCTTTGGCCGTAGAACCTGACTTGGTAGTAATGATGACTGCGCCGTTACCTGCACGTGAACCGTAGAGGGCTGTGGCAGCAGCACCTTTGAGGACCGTAACTGATTCAATATCATCAGGATTGAGGTCAGATGCACCATCACCGAAGTCGATCGGGTTGTCCTGGTTGGTATATCCGGAACCTGATGCATTGGAAATAGTACCGGATGTGATAGGAATTCCGTCCACGACGTAAAGCGCCGAGCTGTTGCCGTCCAGGGAGGATTCACCACGGACTACCACCTTGGTGGAACCGATAGGGCCGGATGCCTTGTTGAATTGCACGCCGGCTACTTTTCCTTCCATACCGCTGAGCCAGTTGGAGTTCTGCACATTGTTAAGGTCTTCTCCGGTCACTTCCGTAGCGGCATAACCGAGAGAGCGTTTTTCTCGTTTCATACCCAGTGCGGTCACGATTACCTCGCTGAGCTGTTCAGAATCCGGTTTGAGAATGATGTCATAAACCGAAGATTTGGAAACCGTGACGTTCTGTGTCTTGTAGCCCATGAACTGGACACTCAACACGTCACCTTCCTTGGCATTGACGGAAAATTTTCCGTTGCCGTCAGTGATTGTAGCTACATTCTTGCCTTCGACAACGACTGTAGCTCCAGCCATAGGCTGGGTCTTATCTGTGTCGTAAACCGTACCGCGGATCTGGCTCTGCGCGTGTAGGGAGAAACTTCCTCCTACGAGCATCAGGACAGAAGCTACTGCAGTCAGCAACGACTTTCCATAAGAGTTGAACATATTGATGCGTTTTATTGGTTTGTATTATTATGTATACTGTTTCAAAATGCTGTTTCAAGCATCTGACATACTATGCGTGTTTGAGGTTTATTTATAAGCATCGGTCGAGAATTCTTTCGGGCGTTTCATCGTCTCTGAGTAGACATTTCCGAATTCATCTGTGACCTTGATGTCGATGGTGGATGTCGCTGATGATGCTTTCACCTTGAACATGTGGTAGTTCATAGTCGTGGTAAAGGCCGGCGTTTCAGTAATCGAGGAATTATTGAAACGCTTGGCTGTCAATGCCGCGATATGAAGCGGGTCATAGCCCTTCACGCGCGTACTTGCTAGCGTCTTGCCGTTCTCCTTGATTTCTATCGTCCATTTCGGATTCCAGTTCCAGATGTTTATAAGCACCTCATTGTCAGAGTTCTTAGGATAGGCATCAGTATATTTCTCGAATTTCGATTTTAATGCTGCCGGCACTTTAGGGGCATCTTTCTCGACCGTGAACCAGACATTGTTCAGGTCATAAGTACGGAACTGCTCATTCTCATCGCGTCCCGTGCCCTTGTATCGCCATTTCTTGTCCGTGCCTGTAATGTCCCAGACGGAATATCCGCCAGGTGCGCCGTCGGTGCATATATGAATGCCCGGTGTGAGATATCCCGACCACCACCATGAAGCGCAGACTGCACCGGCATTGTGCTCATAGATGCCTTCAGACGACTTGTCCACGTTGTAAAGCACGTGGGTGTGTCCGGTTACGAAATCCACCTTGTAGCCCTTGAATTTGGAGATCAATGTACTTGAGTTTGTCAGGTTATACTTGTATATATTCAACAGATTCTCTGCGCCTTTCGCATAAACCGGCGCATGGGAAGTAACTATGACCGGTGTCGTCTTGGAAACGAAAGAAAGATCTTTCGCGAGCCATTTCAGCTGTTCATCAGTAACTTCGGAATAGTATGACCGCTCCGGCTTGGCGGAAGCCGCTCCACCGACATTGGTACAGAGGATATCATCGAGGACGATGTAATGCACGTCGCCGATATTGAATGAATAATAGGTCGGGGCAATGTCTTTCACGTATTCGATCACAGTATTGAAGTCGCCGTCCTTGCACATGTCATGGTCATGGTTTCCGATAGTGTGGAAGAACTGGACTTGCTTCGCGGCATTCTTGAAATAATAATTGACGCTGTTCAGGTATTGCGGAAAGTAGTAATTCTTTGAATACCAATACAGGTCCCAGGTCATGTCACCGAGCGTGATGACATAGGACTTGACATCATCATCCATTATATCCGCCTTGACTTCTTTCATGCAGTTGTCGAACTGATTCAAATCGTTCGTCCTGTCAGCCAGATGCATGTCGCCGAGGAAATACACACGATATTTTTCCTGATTAACCTTTACGAGGTTGAAATCGTGACGTTCCGCCTTGTCGGCTTTCTCGGTCAATGTCGCATGGAACTGAGGAAGCACGCCTTCGGAGCCCACCTCATAACCCTTTGGAATAGAAATGAATACATAGCCCCATTTCTTCGCAGATTTAAACTGATAGACGCCGTCCTTGTCCGTTTTCACCACTTCGACGCCATCCGAAACGACCACGTCCGCCAGCCCTTCGCCGTCGCAATGGACCACGCCGTACACGTTATTGCCGCCTGTCGGCTCAATGTCGGCCACATCGAAGATTATGTCAATGTTTATGTGCCCGACGATTTTAGTCCGGGAATTCCTGCGGACCAGCATTTCGTAGCGTCCGGTGGTGACTTTCGGGTCCAATGTAAATGTAAAACTGCCTTTGTCTATGGACTTGATCTGATTGTCGAAGCTTTCCGCGGTATTCATCAGCACGATTACGTCGCCCTCCTCAGGTCCATGACTTCCTACGACCTTCAATGTCACGTCTCCGCCTTTTTTCGCGCTTACGGAGTTTTCCAATATTATACCGGAGACATTGATCGGAGTGCCGTCAGGATTATCAGGAGTCTCTTTGGTGCCGTCACAGCCTATGAATACCACCATGGACAAGGTGGTTAAGAAAACGACAAGAATTCGTTTTAGCGTTTCGTTTCGAAAGTATTTCATATTCGTTATGTTCGTATTCCGTAGTTAATCGGTTTACATTTCGAAACAAAGGTAGTACAAAAAAAGATTTCCCACAAAAAAAATTAGAGATGGCCAATCCGTAATTATTGGTCATCTCCTCTGGAGCGGAAAACGGGGTTCGAACCCGCGACCTTCGGCTTGGGAAGCCAACACTCTACCAACTGAGCTATTTCCGCAACTCGACCGGAGTTCATCCGGTCATCTCTGCAAATATAGTCATTAAAATCCGTTTCGCAAGATTTTTTCTCACGAACTTCAAACCGCCATCAGTTCCGTTTCACTCAAGGACATAGTCGGTGACGTTGCGGAGGCCGGGGATGCCGAAGTAGGATTCCACTATGTTGCCTTTCAGATATACCTTGCGTTTCAGGTTTTCGGGATTGTCGGCAAGGTTCAGGGCGTCGCGGATGTCCCCTTTCGGAAGACTGACGGAAAGGCACGACTCTTTGTCGGATACAGAGGTCCTGCCGGCAATCGCGATATTCGTATCGGAAGAAAACGGCTCGTCGAATGATATGGAAGCGGATGTCATGTCCCCACCGACGATGTAGCCATAAACCCAGACGCCATCCGCCCCGACCTCCGATTTCGCCTGCGTCACGTTATATGCTGTCTTATAGGTATTGCCGGAAGCGTTTCCCGATGAAGTTCCGCCCGACGACGATCCCCCGCCGATTACATAATTGTCATACAGCCAAGTCCTGGATGTATCCACGTCAATATGTATCCGGCCCTCGGAAGACGACTGTGATGATGACGGCGCAGAGACATTGACAGTCAACACTTGTCTGGCTTTCAATGTCTTGGTAAACAATGTCTTGTCTGTTCCGGCATTGTTCAGCACAAGGGACACTTTGCCGGGATTGAAGTAGGCTATCCGCTTTTCCGAATACCCGTACATGAGCTTGCCGTCTGAAGATTTCAGGAACAGGACGCCGTCAGGATAGTTTTTGAGGAAATTCGAAGCCACCTTGAGACGAAGCCCGGCATTGACCTGCTCACAAGAGAGATATACATCTGACACTTTGCCAGACTTCACTACCACGCATTGCTCATCGCCGTAAAGCGGGGCGGAGAAAGCCGGCTTGGTGAATTTCCCGGAGCGCACCGATATGTTATAGGTGCCCGATTTGACCAATAGCTTTTCAGGAGAATCCCCATACTTTCCGTCATATACGGTTTCGCCGCCGGAGCCGGTAATTTTCAGCAGGAACTCGCTGGTATCCGGTATGTTTTCGGTCGCCTTGGTTTGTTCATAGGAGTATTCCGAAAAATGAATACAAAGAGTTCCTTCTCCTCCTTCAGCATCCAGTTGAACCCGTCGGCATGAGACGGGGATGACAATCATAGACAAAGAAATGAATCCGCAGGCCAGTTCCGCCACTACATTGGAAAAAATAGTTTTATTCATGATTCTGATAGTATTTGTTCTGGCGGCGAATGTATCGGAATTTCCGAAAACTCTATTAAAAAAACATAAAAATCCGTGTGACAAATTTATAACACAAAATTATTCGGAGTAATTTTATGATTCTTAACTGAAGTCTGCAAAGTTTTCATTAGATTACCGGTTTTTTCCATCGGTAAAACTTCACAATATTATAATTACACAAAAATTCACGGGGCCGCCGCAATCGCTGCGACTTGCCCCGCTACTTAACCTAAACTTAAACTATGAAAAACTTCGTTGCAAATATAACACTTTTTATTTAATTGTTTTATCTACACGAATTTTAGCATATTTAAGCAGTAATATTTTTTCACCGAAAGAATCGAACAATATCTTGGCTTTCAAATCCATCCCGGTTCCGGTAATCTGCCGGATAACGCCATAGCCGAATCTATTGTGCTCAATACGCTGTCCGACTTTCAGTTCCAACACCGATACCGGAGAAAAATCAGCATCCGGCGTACGTGGAGCGGCAGACACTGGTTTTCTGTCAGGTGCCGCTGCCGGCCTCAACGGACGTCCGGTAACAGGTGACACAGGGGCTGCACGTTTTTCAGTAACTACGGCACCGGATGTGCCATATCTGTTGTTGTATGCAGTCTCACGGGAACGTCCACCGCCGGAATTGCCGACATTGAAACGGGAGCCGAAACCGCGGAAACCGCCGGAATCCGGTACTGACACGGCCTCATCATCCGATATAGGGTTGTCCACATATCGTCTGTCAATTTCTTTCACGAAGCGGCTCGGAGAATTCTGTTCATGCTTTCCGTTACGCATCCTTGTCGCCGCAAATGACAGATTCACAGCTACTTTCGCCCTAGTAAGAGCCACATAGAACAGCCTTCGTTCCTCCTCTATCTGAACAGGATCGGAGAACATTCCACCGGAAGGGAAAATATTTTCCTCCATACCTGCGACATATACATAAGGGAACTCCAGACCCTTGGACGAATGCACCGTCATCATCGTAATCTTATTGGAAACGTCCTCATCATCAGACACATCCACTGCACTCAACAGGGACACGTCTTCCAGGAAGTCGCCCAATGTGACCAGCGGCAATTCGCTATCCTGTATCGACTCCACATCCTCGGCACTCCCTTCCGCCAGCAGTTCTTCCCTGTATTGGTTCTGCCTGTCCTCTACAAAACTCTGCACGCTGTTCAGCAATTCCTCAATATTCGCCGCACGGGATTGACTTTCAATGGAATTGTCATTCTTGAATGAAGCATAAAGTCCGGACTGCTTGGAAAGCATGTCCGCTACAGTGAACGCATCTTCTTTCGTCAATGCAGCATTGGCCATGGCCATCATATTCTTGAACGCCATGATTCTGCCGGCAGCACCGGATTTTATGCCGGCCGCTTCCAGAATTGTCGGTTCACAAGCATTGAAAAGAGATAATCCGCGCGAGCGGGCGGCATTGACAAGAGCCTCCTCGGATGTCGCGCCGATTCCTCTTGCGGGGGTGTTGAGCACGCGGCGGAAGGACTCGTCGTCATTCGGATTGACCGCGAGTTTCAGGTACGCCATCATATCCTTCACCTCGGCTCTTTCGAAGAAAGAATTGCCGGAGTAGATCTGGTACGGGAGATTCCGCTTGCGCAATGCCTCCTCGAGTGCGCGCGACTGGGAATTCGTCCTGTACAGGATCGCAAAGTCCTGATACTGACAATGGTCCTTTTCCATTCGGGCGATGATTGACGAGGCTATGAGGAGGGCTTCTTCCTGCTCCGTATATGCCTTGATCAAATGGATCTTGTCCCCTTCCGGTCCCTTGGAAAAGCATGTTTTCGGAATTCGGGAAGAGTTTTTCTCGATTACCGAGTTCGCGGCATCCACGATTACCTGAGTCGACCTGTAATTCTGCTCCAGACGGAACAGCTTGCAGTCCGGATAATCCTTCCTGAAATTCAGGATATTCTCGATTCTGGCACCGCGGAATGCATAAATCGACTGGGAATCATCCCCGACGACACAGATGTTGCGATGGAATTGGCTCAACTTCTTCAGAATAAGATATTGGGCCGAATTGGTATCCTGGTACTCGTCCACGAGAATGTAGTCGAACCGGGATGCGATGTCTTTCAGCGCGGCAGGATTGTCACGGAACAATATGTTCATGTTCAGCAAGATATCGTCGAAATCCATCACGCCGGCCTGCTTGCATTTCGCAGCATAGAGCATATAGATATTGCAGATTTCAGGCTTCTTCGCATGGGTGTCATTGATGATAGCCTGGGCATCCTTTTTATATACTTCAGGCGTGACGAGGTTGTTTTTCGCCATGGATATGCGGCCGAGCACATCCTTCGGCTTGTAGACCTTGTCGTCAAGTTTCAATTCCTTCAGGCACGACTTTATGGCACTGATGGAATCACTGGTATCATAGATTGTAAATCCGGAAGGATATCCGAGGCATTCTGCATATTCTCTCAAGAAACGGATGAAAACCGAGTGGAACGTCCCCATGTACAGACGACGGGCCTTGCGGTCCCCTACCATTGCGGCAATTCTCTCTTTCATCTCAGCAGCAGCTTTCTTGGTGAATGTCAATGCCAGAATCCTGTCAGGCTCTCCACCGTTTTCCAGGATATAGGCGATCCTGCCCGTAAGAACCCTGGTTTTTCCCGCTCCCGCGCCGGCAACTATGAGTACCGGCCCCTCTGTCTGGCTCACTGCAGCTCTCTGCTGACCATCAAGCCCCTCTAATATAGCACGATTGTTTTCCATAATGGGAGCGAAATTACGAAAATTTTCAGTATATTCGCGCCGGAAATCCGAAATACTATTAAAGGTTACCTATAATGTCAAACAACATCGATTTGAAAGGAGGGCTGAACATTCCTATTTCCGGAACAGCGGCCCAGAAAACCAAGAAGACTGTCGTGCCTGACGTTATCGCTGTGAAACCTACTGATTTCAAGGGGCTTATTCCTAGGCTTCTTGTAAAGGAAGGCGATAAGGTTCTGGCAGGTTCACCTGTCTTGGCGGACAAAAAGAATCCTGACATCCTCTTCACGTCTCCGGTAAGCGGAACCGTGGCAGAAATCGTCAGAGGAGAAAAAAGGAAGTTGCTTGAGGTAAGAATCAAGGCTGACGCTCAGCAGGAATTCGTCGATTTCGGCGTACACAAGCCATCAGAAATGGCGGCTGCCGACATCAAGGCGCTTCTGCTTCAGAGCGGTCTTTGGCCTTCTCTTATCCAGAGGCCGTACGGCATCCTCGCGGGTCCGGCAATCTCGCCTAAAGCCATCTTCGTATCAGCATTTACAACCGCTCCGCTTGCGGCTGTCCCTGAATTCGCATTCAAGGATGAAATCGCAAACATCCAGACCGGTATCAATGCTCTCGGCAAACTTACGGACGGCGGCGTACATTTCTCGCTTTGCAGCGACAATTACTCCGGCACCCCGCTCCACAAGATCGAGAACGTTATCCAGCATGTGTTCAGCGGAAAACATCCTGCGGGCAATGTAGGAGTACAGATCAGCCATATCTCCCCTATCATGAAGGGTGACACGGTGTGGACAGTATCGCTTCTGCTTCTCGCCGCTATCGGAAAGCTCTTCAACACAGGCAAGTACAACATGGCCAGAAAGGTTGCCGTAACAGGTCCTAAGGCTATCGAGCCTGCTTATGTAGACGCACTTCCGGGCATCGGCATGAAGGATCTCAAGGAGTTCTATGACAACTCTGCAAAAGACATGAGATTCGTGAGCGGTGATGTTCTCACAGGAACAAATGTCGGAGAAAACGGTTTCCTCGGCTTCTTCGACAACCAGGTGACACTTCTCCACGAAGGCACTGAAAGAGAGGTCCTCGGTTGGGCCAAGCCGTTCAGATTCGGCAAATTCAGCTCAAGCCGCACTTATTTCTCTTGGCTCTGCCCTAAGAAGACATACGACATGGACACCAACACAAACGGCGGTCCTCGTGCATTCGTGATGTCTGACGTATACAAGAAGGTGCTGCCTATGGACATTTTCCCTGTATATCTCATCAAGGCATGTCTTGCCGGTGATATTGACAAGATGGAGCAGTTCGGCATCTACGAAGTACTGCCGGAGGATCTCGCACTCTGCGAGTATGTGGATCCTTCTAAGAACGACATCCAGGCCATGATAGAAAAAGGCATTGACCTTATGATTAAGGAAATGGCATAAACTAACGGAAGTTATGGAAGATTCAAAAAATACAACTCAGCCGGGCCTTTTCGAAAGGGGCGGCAAACTTGGATTCCTTCATTCCAGCGTTGACGCATTCGACACATTCCTTCGTGTGCCGGGAACGGTCACCAGCAAGGGAGCGCATGTCAGAGATGCCGTGGACCTGAAGAGAATCATGATCATCGTTGTAGTCGCGTTGATTCCGGCAGCATTGTTCGGAATGTGGAACGTTGGCTACCAGCATTGTCTCGCAACAGGAGAAACTTGGGGTCTTTTCCAGAATTTCTGGTATGGTTTCCTCAAAGTTCTTCCTCTTTATATTGTAGCATACGTGGTCGGTCTCGGCATCGAGTTCGCTTCTGCCCAGATCCGCAACGAGGAAGTCAACGAGGGTTATCTCGTTTCCGGAATGCTCATTCCTCTCATTGTTCCTGTAGATGTTCCGCTGTGGACTCTCGCTATCGCAGTAGCGTTCGCAGTACTCTTCGGCAAGGAGGTTTTCGGCGGTACCGGTATGAACTTCCTGAACCCGGCTCTTCTCTGCCGTGCGTTCTTGTTCTTCGCTTATCCTAGCAAGATGTCAGGATCAAGTGTCTGGGTATCATTGAAAAACGGTGAAAGCCTCATCGACGGCGCTACCGGTGCCACCCCGCTTTCATTCGCATCTGAAGGCCTCGACGCAATGAACAATGCCGGCGTACAGTACGGCATGTCAGCATGGGACATGTTCGCAGGTCTCGTTCCGGGTTCAGTAGGTGAGACTTCAGTGATTGCCATCCTCATCGGCGCAGTCATCCTGCTCTGGACGGGTGTAGCAAGCTGGAAGATCATGGTTTCATCTGTAGCCGGAGCCCTCTTCGTAGGCTGGCTCGGAAACTTCTTCGGAGCTACCACCGTTCCTGCTTACTATCAGCTCATCATGGGCGGTTTCGCATTCGGTACAGTATTCATGGCAACAGACCCTGTAACGTCTGCACAGACAGAGTGCGGCAAGTGGATCTACGGATTCCTTATCGGTGCTCTCTGCGTGATCGTGAGACTGTTCAACCCTGGATATGCAGAGGGAATGATGCTCGCCATCTTGCTGATGAACACATTTGCACCGCTCATTGACCACTACGTCACAGACGCTGCGATCTCAAGAAGAGCCAAGAAAGTTAAAATCGCATAATATATCAAGGTATGAATACTAACGGAAATATATATACAGTCATCTATACGACAGTTGTCGTAGTGGTTGTAGCTGCGGTTCTTGCGTTCGTCTCTGAGACTCTCAAACCGAAGCAGGATGCCAATGTGAAGGCTGACGCCATCAGCCAGATGCTTACAGCCAGCAAGTTCTATGAAAAGAACGAGCTCGACGCAATGAGCAATGAGCAGAAGATCGACGCATACAAGGCTGTCGCAAAGTCTTCTGTCATCGTCAATACCGAAGGTCAGGAGTGCGGCACGCTGGATCTCTCCAAGCAGGAGATCTACACGACCAGCCAGCTCAAGGCCCAGGACAAACGTATCAAGGACCTTCTCAAGAATGGTACAGCTGATTTGAAACTGCCTGTTTTCGTTTTCGAAAAAGACGGACAGACTGTCACAGTAATTCCTTGCTACGGAGCAGGTCTTTGGGGACCTATCTGGGGCTACCTTGCTCTCAATGAAGATTTCCAGACCATCCGTGGAGCATATTTCGATCACGCGAGCGAGACTCCTGGTCTTGGTGCCAAGATCAAGGACGATCCTTCTTTCAGAGCAGAATTCGAAGGCAAGAAGATTGACTTCGAAGATGAGGAGGCATTCCGCGTAGTCAAAGGAGGCGCTCCTGCAGGCAAGGAGAATGCGGTAGACGCCATTTCCGGCGCTTCCATCACCAGCAAGGCACTGGGCGTTTCCATCAACAATTGGCTTCAGGCTTACAAGCCGTTCCTCAAAGCTGCTGCCGCCAAGGCAGTTCAGCCGTCAGAGGTGGAGAATGCAGCTGATTCCCTCTGTGTTTCAGCAGATTCACTTGCAATCGCCAAATAATGAGGAGGAAATAAAATGAATGCAAAACTTAAAGAAACAATATTGAATCCGATTCTCAAGGGCAATCCTATCACTGTCCTCGTGCTCGGTATCTGTTCCTCATTGGCTGTGACCGTACAGATGAAGGGAGCCTTCGTTATGGGTCTTTCCGTAATCGTCGTTACAGCACTTTCGAACTTCATCGTGTCTCTGATGAGGAATTCAATTCCTAACAGAGTCCGTATCATCGTACAGCTCGTAGTCGTGTCGCTGATGGTAATCCTCGTGGACCAGTTCCTCAAGGCATACGCATACAGCATTGAGACTCAACTTTCAGTGTATGTAGGACTTATCATCACCAACTGTATCGTCATGGGCCGTATTGAGGCTTTCGGTCTCGGCAACAAACCGATTCCTTCACTTCTCGACGGTCTTGCAAACGGAGCCGGATATGCCATGATCCTTCTTATCGTGGCTTTCTTCCGCGAACTGTTCGGTTCAGGAACCCTCTTCGGATTCCAGGTAATCCCGCAGTGCTTCTACGATGCAGGTTATATGAACAACGGACTTGTGATTCTTCCTCCTGTAGCACTCATCCTGCTCGGATGTATCGTATGGGTACAGAGAAGCATCCAGAAAGATCTTCAGGAGAAATAACAACTAACACGCAAGTAATATGGAATATATAAGCTTATTCGTAAAGTCAATTTTCGTTGACAATATGATTTTTGCATACTTCCTCGGTATGTGTTCATACCTGGCAGTATCTAAAAATGTGAAGACAGCTTCCGGACTTGGTGCGGCTGTTATCTTTGTGCTCTTGGTCACATTGCCTATCAACTACCTTCTGAACACTTACGTGCTCGGTCCTGGTGCTTTGAGCTGGATCAAGTGCTGCCCAAGCCTCGCAACTGTTGACCTCAGCTTCCTGAGTTTCATCACATTCATCGCGGTCATTGCAGCCATCGTGCAGCTCGTCGAGATGATTGTCGAGAAATTCGCACCGACTCTCTACTCCGAGCTCGGTATCTTCCTGCCGCTTATCGCTGTGAACTGCGCTATCCTCGGCGGTGCGCTCTTCATGCAGCAGAAAGATTTCGTCAATGTCGGTGAAGCTACCGTATACGCTCTCGGTTCAGGTATCGGCTGGTTCCTCGCTATCGTGACACTCGCTGCCATCAGAGAGAAGATGTCATACTCGAATGTACCTGCACCTCTCAAGGGTATCGGTATCACATTCATCACCGTAGGTCTCATGGCCATGGCGTTTATGACATTCATGGGTATTTCACTTTAATAGGAGACTTGAAAGATGAATGAAATTACTCTTACAATTATAGCCTCTGCAGCAACCATTACCTTGGTTACGCTGATTTTGGTGGTTCTGCTGCTGTGGGTTAAGACAAAACTGACCCCAAGCGGTACAGTTAAGATTGACATCAACGGAGGAAACAAGGTCCTCGAAGTAGCTCCAGGCAATTCACTTATGGGTGCTCTTGCAGAGGAGAAGATTTTCCTGCCTTCTGCCTGCGGCGGTAAAGCAAACTGCGGACAGTGCAAGGTCAGAGTTCTTGAGGGCGGCGGCAATATCCTGCCTACCGAAACCGGTTTCTTCAACAGGAAGCAGATTAAGGACAACTGGAGACTCGGTTGTCAGGTCAAAGTCAAGGAAGACCTCAAGATCGAGGTTCCTGAGTCAGTACTCAGCGTGAAGAAGGTAGAGTGCGAGGTTATCTCTAACCACAACGTGGCTACCTTCATCAAGGAATTCACAGTCAAACTTCCTGAAGGTGTGCATCTTGATTTCAAATCAGGTGAGTACATCCAGATTGATATTCCTCAGGGAACATTCAATTTCAGCGATATTGACGTAGATCCTGAGTACAAGGCCGACTGGGAGCACTTCAAGTTCTTCGACCTCAAGTGCGTAAACCCGGAGCCGACAATGAGGGCATACTCTATGGCCTCTTATCCTGCTGAGGGCGATATCATCAAGCTTAATGTACGTATCGCTACTCCTCCTTTCGACAGGTCAGCTCCTAAGGGAAGCAACAAGCTTCTGCCTGTAAACCCTGGTATCGGTTCATCATATATCTACACCCGTCACCCTGGTGACAAGGTTATGATTTCCGGTCCGTTCGGTGAATTCCTTCTTCCTAAGGATGATCCGGATTCACAGGAATACATCTTCGTCGGCGGTGGTGCTGGTATGGCTCCTCTCAGAAGCCACATCATGCACTTGTTCAAGACTCTCAAGACCAAGAAGCAGGTCAACTTCTTCTATGGTGCACGTAGCTTGAAAGAGGCATTCTATCTCGAAGACTACGCTGAAATCGAGAAAGAGTTCCCTAACTTCCACTTCCATCTTGCTCTCGACCGTCCGGATCCGGCAGCAGATGCAGCAGGAGTCAAGTACGTAGCCGGTTTCGTCCACAATGTAATGTACGAGACATACCTGAAGGAGCATGAAACACCTGAAGATATCAAATATTTCATGTGCGGCCCTCCTATGATGGTGAAATCAGTCAACACATTGCTTGACAGCCTTGGAGTTCCACCTGAGAATGTCCTTTATGACAATTTTGGAGGTTAATCTCCTTCTTATAACTAGAAAAAGCCGTTTGGAAGCAGTTCCAGACGGCTTTTTTGTGTCTGATAGTGGCGTTAAATATCGATTTTTTATCAATTGCAATTTTGTCACAGGACATAAAAATCATAAAAATGTGACATGCGTAAGTCCACATTTCCATTAAAATACGAAAACGTCGGAATACCTTTGCCTTCGAAAAAACTCGATACAATGGAAAAGAAAAGACTCATATTGAAAGGCCGGCGACACAAAACAAGACCTTGCTTAACCCTTAACAATCATCCCTTGGCCATTCTGGCCGTTTGGTTTATCTTGCTATCTTCCCTGCCGGCCTTTTATTCTTGCAATCGACACGGAGACGCGTTTGAAGATACAGATCTGAAGGAGTGCACTGTCTGCCTCAAATCTGCTGACGTAGACAAGATTTCCGGGCTGGACGTATTCTTCTTCAACGATGACAGGCTCAGAAAACTCGACTCCTGGCAGCACCTGGATTCAGCAGGAAGCGGAACAGTGGAATGCGCCTCAAGACAAGGAAAGAAAATCGTCGTGGCGATTGCCAATGCCCGTCTTACAGATGAAGAATGCAGAAAGATACGTTCATACGAAGATCTTGGAGGTCTGCATGCAGAACTACAGTCTGACAATCCTGATTCACCCATAATGAGCGGAGAAGGAAAGGTCTCTGCCGGGAACGGGAGATATTCAGAAATCGTGATGGAACCGCTGCTGTGTGAAATTGTATTGAACAGCATCAGCTGCGACTTCCACCTGCGGCCTTATGCCGGAAAAATGCTGGAAAACGTAAGAGTATATCTGACCAATGTCAGCGGCAGGATGCCATACATCGGGCACGCGCCCGCTGCTCCTGAAAGCATATTGAATCATGGTCATCTCTCAAATGAGGATATTAGCAAGTTCGAGGGCAAATGCTTAATCTACAATAAGATGACAGACATCGGCGAATCAGTAGTCTACCCGGAAATAAAGCTATATTGTTACGAAAATCTTGTCCGCGAAGAGGGACTGGCAACGCCTTTCACACGCCTGGTGATCGAGGGTGAACTCGATGGAAAGAAAACATATTATCCTCTGAATATCAATCGCGGACTATGGAGCGACGGAGAGAGCAACGGACTTGCTCGTAACCGCTCATATACCTACGACATAACTTTGACAAGGCGCGGTGTCAATGACCCTGACAACGCAATAGAAATGCAGGAGGTCCTATGCAACTTCCAGGTCAAGCCTTGGAAAGACAAGGAACGAAGGACAATAACTTTCTGATAATCGAGATACTATGAAGAAGCATATTACATACATGATTCTATGTATGCTGTCGGCAGCATGCAGCAGAACAGCAACGACACCTGAATACGGCATGGTTTCCATAGCATTCACTCCGGGAATCCTGCATACCAAGACCTACGACCCGGAAGAGAACAAGATCAGTGACCTGAATGTATTCATATTCGATGAGAACGGAATTCTGGAAGAATCCCGATATCTGCAACGTTCCGGTCTCCAGAGCGACGGCAATACGGTATTCTGCAACATGCGATGTATCCGCAACACGGAATTACAGGTTTTCGCATGTGCCAACGTGGGCTTCAGGATCAATGATATAAACGATATTGATGACCTGAACAAGTTCCGATACTACATGTCGTATCCGGATGAATACAGCAGGGGCATACCGATGAGCGGCAGCAGCGGAAAAGTAAAAGTCAACAATGATAAGAATAGCATTGTCGTGAAAATGGAAAGGCTGATGTCGCGGATATCGGTTTCCGTGGACCGCAGGGCATTGAAAAAGAATATCAGATTCAATGTCAGGAGCATACGCATCGGAGGATGTCCGAAATCGGCGAACATGTTTGCCAGAAGCAAAGCAGAAGGCAAAGGAGACACATTCGGACAGGGATTCATGAAACGGTATGCAGAGACGGACGACCTCAACATTGACGAGACCGCAGGTGTAAGCCGGGAAGTGGACGTCTATATGCTGGAAAACATGCAGGGAAACCTTCTTCCCGGTGCCAAGACGGAAGCCGACAAGGTATTGGACCTTTCCGATGCATTGTCCGAAGTCTGTTCCTATATCGAAATGAAGATTGAGTACAAGTCGGATTCGCTATACAGCAGACCGGAAGAATATCTTACATACAGATTCTATCTCGGAGACAGTCCGTCAAACTTCGATGTGGAGAGGAATTGCCACTATCACCTGACCGTAAAGCCGATAGGAGCCGGGGTCCCGGAAAGTTTCTGGCGAGTGGACAAAAGCGGACTGGCGGCATACGGAACGACCAGCATAAAGCTTCATCCGGGAAATTACATTGAAGGAAAAGTCGGGGACAAAGTTCACTTGTGGGCGGAAACCGACCCTGCCGGAGCCAGGTTGACATTCGGCAAGGAGGAATTGGAATATGACAAGAGCCGCGGACTATATGACTATACGATGGACAGGGACGGACATGGGGTAACGCTTCACCTGAAGAACAAAGGAAGCGGCATAGTTTACATCGAAGCCGGGGCCCCGGTAAGTGATGCCGCAATGGCAGTAATCGTTATCAATTGAAATGAACGGTATGAGAACGATATTGACATGGATGGCAGTATGCTGTTTCATATTGTCATGCAGCGCTCTGCCACAGGCGCTGCCGGAGGATTCATGCGCCGTCATTTCCGGAAAGACGAAAGCCGTGAGTTTCGGTGTTGAAGCTGTTGATGACTTCGTGTTCGGTCTTTCCGTGCACTTGGGAAATCAGGAGCCATATTCGGCTGATTACATGTGGAATACCAGAGTATCGGCTAGAGACGGAATATGGAGAACAGATGACGTTATCTATTGGATGTCAGGGGTCCCGCTCAGATTCTATGCATATATGCCATACATGAATCCGGATGTCCCGAATGAATTCATGACAATATCCTCCGCCGGAGAAGTTCCTGAGCTCCAATACAATGCTTCTGTCAATGCCGGACAGCATATTGATATCCAGGTGGCTGAAGACATCCGGGAGAACGGCGTCGCAGAATTGAATTTCCGACATATTCTGGCAGGTATAAGGATTGTCAAAGGTGGCGATTTTTCGGAAAATGCAGAAATTGAAGAAGTCTGCGCTTCCGGGATTATAGGGAACGGAAGCTATGATATGGTTTCCGGGACATGGAGACTGGGAAGCGGGCCTGGCACATTCCGGAGTTCAGGGATTGCCGAACCGTTCATGATCCCGCCACAAGAGATTCCGGACAAGTCCGCTGCCGAGTTGGAAATCATTGTAAATGACCAAGGAAGACGGATAAAAGGAAACATTCCACTTTCCGGTACTCGGCTGGAAGGAGGGCTTCTCTATACGTACAAGATATCATATATAGCCGGCAGGATTACTGCCGCGGCCACGGAGCCCGTGATTCCGGGAAATACATACTACTTGGACGAAAGGGCAGAAGACAACACGACTGAAAATGATTACATACCATGAAAAGACTTACAGTTTTCACATTGATTGCAGTTTCAATGCTCCCGGCATGTACCAATGAAGCATTGCAGGAAAAAGCTGCAAATCAGAATTATAGCTTTACAGCCCGGACAGATGCGGGCATCAAGACAAGGACATGTCTGGGAGAGGTCTTGTCAAATGAGACATATCCCCTGCTCTGGGAAAAGGGAGACAGGATCATAATCGCTCCATCCGGAAAGCCGGCAACTTCGTATTACGAGACGCAGGGCCAAGACAACGATGTGGCTGAATTCCGTTTCATCAGCGGTTTGGAGGGCAATGAGATGCCTCCTGAAAATACAGCACTGACGGCACTTTATCCGGCGGATGCCTACAAGTTTACAGATGGCAAGCACACAATCAACATACCTGAAAACCAGACATATAGAAAAAACAACATCAGTTCCGGAACAATGCCGATGATTGCCGGAGCGACTTCCAGAGAACTGCACTTCCGGAACATGTGCGGCATTCTCAGGCTGCGCCTGAACACTCTCGAACAAGACATAAGATTGAGTTCAATAAAGGTCGCAGCGGATAAGGGGCTCGCCGGTCCGATTGCGACATTCGAAGGAACTGACGTGACATGGAACAATCCGGACAGCGAAACAGGACACGGCATAACACTTTCATGTGACGGCGTCGCACTATCGCCTGAGCCGGAAGACTTCTACATTGTCTTGCCGCCTGGAAATTATAGCGGGTTCAAGATCCAACTGGAAACAGAAGGCCCGGACAAAAAGACATATCGCATGGACGAAGTGCTTGAAATAGAGCGTTCTGCCATCACTACCGTCAATCTCGACCTGGCACAGTTCCATGGCGGCAGCATGGAAGATGTGACGGATGGAGACAAACACCACGCATTGACGGAACTTGGATACGGACTTGAATGTGAGGAAAAAGCCATCTATGTCTTCAAGGAAGGCGGCTCAGGTTCGACTTTGGTGAAAAGTTACGTGGGTGCCAGCTATTCGGATGGCCAGAGCAGCATGAAAAGCCTTCCATGGACGGCTACATTCAGCATAGACGACGGAGCCACATGGGACAGCACGGTACCTGAAATGTTCACGGAATTCACGACGCATGGAGATGGTGACATCGCCGGAGACCTGCTGCAATATTCCATATCACCCAGCAACATTGACAGGGTATGCCTGGTAAAACTGAAACAGGATGACAGCGGGAAAGAAAAGGACCTCCGTATCGCGCAATACACCAACGTGCTTGTTCTCACATACGACACATTCAAAGCCGATGAGAGGCATAACGTATGCTACTCAAAAGATCATGCTCTATTGTCAGTCATATATGAAGACGGTACTGAAGAATTCGTTCCGGAAAAATATGACAATATACGCATGAGCCATGTATTCCCGGAGCCCGGACGACATGTCGTAAAACTACGGTTAAGCAATACCGCAACTACACTGGACAATATGTTCAGCATCGCCTACTGGGCGGCCGAGGAATACTTGACGACCGCAGACTTCTCACACGCCGATCTTTCCGGGATAACTAATATGGAAAGCATGTTCCAGAACTGCAAGCATTTGGAAACCTGCGTTTTCGGTGAGGTAAACTCACCGGAACTGAAAAACATCAAAAACATGTTCAAGTATTGCTATGCGCTCAGATCAGTGGATATCGCCTCTCTTCAGACGGACAAAGTCACAGACATGTCCAGTCTGTTCTTCAATTGCAGTTCGCTCGAACGGCTTGATCTGACAGGGTTTATGACAAACTCAGTTACAGACATGAGCAACATGTTCTATAGTTGCCGAAAGCTCGAGACATTGGACCTTTCAAGCTTCGATACTTCCAACGTTACAAACATGAATTCCATGTTCTGTTCCTGCAATTCCCTCAAGGACATTGATTTAACCAGTTTCAACACCGTAAAAGCAAAGGACATGGGCGGAATATTCCAAATATGCGAAAGTCTTGAATCATTGGACCTCAGGAATTTCAGCACCTCCAATACGGAAAATATGGGAGGAATGTTCGCCAGATGTACAAAACTTGAAAGCATAGATTTATCCAGTTTCAATACGGCAAACTGCACACAGATGGCAAGCATGTTCAATGATTGCAAAAATTTGAAAAATCTGGATTTGAGACATTTCAGCACGGACAAGGTAGGAAGCATGGAAAGGATGTTCAACAATTGCAGTTCCCTCACAGAACTGGACCTCTCCAGTTTCCACACACAGGCAGTCAAGAGTATGGGCTATATGTTTGAGAACTGCACTTCCCTTGCGACTTTGGACCTGACGAATTTCAGCGCCCAAAGTCTGGAGATGGCCAGGTCAATGTTTGAAAACTGCAGTTCATTGAAATCCATAACCCTCAACGATTTCAATGCTCCAAAGCTGACAAATGCCTATATGATGTTCTATAGATGCGAGGCGGAATCGATAAGCATCACCAATTTCAGCTGCGCGGATGACGGAAACCTATATGGGATGTTTCAAGATTGTTCTTCAATGAAGACGCTGACACTCAAGAACTTCGATGCCAGCAAGGCCGGTTCGTTGGAATATTTTCTATGCGGCTGCAGAGCACTTGAACATCTGGACCTATCGGAGTTTTATACCGACAACGTAAAGAATATGGGTTCAATGTTCATGAACTGCAGCTCATTGAAACATATCGACTTGTCGGGTAAGAGGACTTCAAATGTCACCAATATGTCACTCATGTTTTCAGGCAGCGCCGTATCGGAATTGGATCTTTCGAACTTCGACACAAGCAATGTAACCCAAATGTATAGCATGTTCGAATACTGCAAAGAACTGCATACCGTACGCATGAATATGACTGCGATGAATGCGGAACTCCATGTCGACAGGATGTTTTCACAAACTCAAAAAACAGGATGCTTGTACGCAAAAGACGGGATCGTCGACAGCCGCATACGGGAAAAACTGCCGCAGAACTGGACTATCGAAGCGTTTTAATTTTTACAACCATGAATAATATAGTATATATGATCATCTGTGGATTCATGCTGCTCCTTACGGGAGGATGCACTCGTAAAGGAGCAGACTTGAATCCTGAAAATCAAGACTTTATTGTGCACCTGAAAGGCGAAGTAGCGAGTCGAGTACATTTGGGAGAAGGAAACGGCTCATACCCTGTCCTATGGGAAAGCGGGGACAGGATAATCGTGTTCGGCGGAACGGAACAGCAGCCCGGCAGCATCTATGTCACGGATGACGGGGAATGCCGCACTGCAAGATTCAGGCACGATGAAAGCATTATGGAAAATCCTCATCCGGCATGTTCCGGTATATATACCGCCATATATCCGGCAAATGCCGAATATCAGAACGGCAGCATCACTTTCAGCATTCCGGAGGTACAGCATTACCGGGAAGGAGGAATCGGAAAGGACTCCTGGCCTATGGTCGGCATCAGCAACAAACATGAAATGTCATTCAACGGGGTATGCAGCCTGCTCAAATTGCGGCTACATGCGCTGACTCCACACTCCATAAGCAGCATCAATGTCGGATCGGCACAAGACATCGGCAAGAGGATGTGCCGTTATTCTGCCGCGACAGGGGCGGAATGGGAAACGGGAACACAGGAAGATACCAAGATAGGACAGATCACGAGTCTCGATTGCAGCGATGCGCTACCGGAACTGACAGCTGAGCCCAAAGACTTTTACATCGTCATACCGCCCGGCAGACATACGGGACTGGCTTTTCAGCTAAACACCTGCAACGGGGAACATTACCTGTATCTGGTACCGGATGCCACGGAATTCAGAAGGAACACGATTACCATGTTCGACCTGCCGTTCGAGTCGTTCATAAAATGTAAAGATTCCTGCGTAGAGACCGGTAAAAGCCGAAAGAGTATTGTAAATCTACAATATACCCTTCTCGCCGACAAAAACATTGCAGAAGACGGCAGTTCGGAATTGATTCTGAAAAGTTATCGGGAGACTATGTTGGATGACGGGACTTCAATCATGGAACCAATATGCTGGCATGCCTTGTTCAGTACCGATGCCGGACAAACTTTTTCGGAAGAGCCGGGAAACATCTTCCATGATTTCAAATCCACCGGCAAAGGTTCAGTAGAAGGTGAAAGAATGTCTGATATACCCGCCGACAGTTCCGGTCAAAACATAGTAAAGTTTGTCCAGAATGTCAGCGGAAAGTCATGCTACAGCTCAGAAATATTATAACCGTCTTTAATATAGGCTGTTATGTTATGAGTCCTGCGTTTATTCTCAGGAGGAAGCTGCATGTAGTCATCATATTGCTGCTTCAAGAACTTATCCCATTCTGAAAAGGCGGAAAAACGAAAACCCTCGAATTCCAGTTCAGTATAATTCTCGAACATGCTCCTGTCGAATATCTCCCTCAAGCCATTATAACGAACCGAAACGGAACCGGACATGGCACATTTGTCAAAATCATATTGGCTCATGGTCTTGCGCATCTTGTCCAACCAGTACTGCTCACCATGCAGATGAGCGGAAATCTTTGGAATCAACGGCTGATGGATATTGAGCAGACGGAATTTTGTGCCGCAAATATTCAGACGATGGGAACAAGTTGACAACATGCGTTCCATTTTTTTCTGGACATTCACGTCTTCAGGCTTGCCATCCACCGGGAAGACATCGATATTCAGGCCGAAACGATATTTCACAAAGTCTCCTTGATGACTCACCGTCCAGGAATCATGAACTTTGGCAAAGAAATGCATGAAACGCTCGTTCTCGTTCTCCGTGTTATATAAACAGCGGTATCTCGCTCCCGGTTCCTTACCAAATTCCGATACAAAACGCTCAAAATCCGGACGGGGCATGAGGATGTCGATATCATCGTCCCATGGAATGAAACCCTTATGACGTACTGCTCCGAGAAGAGTCCCGTAAGCTATGGAATAACGGAGTCCCTTCTCTTTACAAAATTTGTCAACTACTTTCAGTATTTCCAACAACACCGAATGAATTTGCGGCTTGGACAGCTGAACCATTTCCTATATTTTTAATAATTTAACGAAAAACTATACTCAAATCGTTAAAAACACCTAAAAGCACAAAACTGCATGCAACATTTTAGTGTGTTTTGTCATTTATATATGAGATATTAATACAAAAGTAGTAAATTAGTGACATATAATACACAACAATAATGTTATCTTACGTATTTCCCGGCAATATCGACACTTGTATTGCCAAAATAGGAGCGGAACCGATTCCTTATATGAGGACAGATGAGTTCTCCACCATAAATTTAGAATCCGAACGAATCCTGTTAGACCTGATTCACTGCAAAGACGGAAAAACAATCATATATACGGGATCCGGAACAGGAGCCATGGCTGCAACTGTCGAGAATTACGTCAGCACGAAGAAAAAAGCCATTGTCATAAACGGCGGATCTTTCGGAAAACGATGGGTTTCATTATGCAAATACTACAATGTTCCTGCGATTGATTTCCAGATTGCATTTGGAAAAGATATTGATTACGAGCTGCTTGAGAAGACTATCGAGACCGAACAGCCGGACGTTTTCCTCTGCCAGCACCACGAGACCTCTACCGGTGTTCTCTACGACCTGACTAAAATTTCGGAAATCTGCCACAGGCACAACATCTCACTCGTAGTAGATGTAATCAGTTCGTTCCTGGCAGAAAATCTGAATATGGATGAACTGGGAATCGACATCTGCGTCACCAGCACGCAAAAAGGTCTGAACGTCCCTCCAGGTCTGTCCATAGTGTTCCTGAGCTCCAGACTTAACGGATATGAATTCGCGCACAATGGTTATTACTGGGATTTCCAAGAAAACCTCGACAATCTCAAACGCGGACAAACTCCTTTCAGTCCTGCAACAACAATTTATTTGCAGTTACACGCACGACTAAAGCAACTCGAAGCTCAAGGTGGTGAAAATCAGAATATCCAAGAAGTCCATCACCGCGCAGAAGTATTCCGCGAAGAATGTCGTAAATATGGTTGGGCAATGCCTGCAGAACGCCCTTCTGCCGCAATAACAGCGATTCAGACCAAGGATACGGAAAAACGAAATGTATTCCGCGGATTGATAGAAAAATACGACACTTACATCATGCCAGGATCAATCCCGGGTTTTTACAGAATCTCACACATGGGACTCCAGTCCGACGATGAGCTGAGAGAATTGGCACGACATATCCACGAACTGGAAACCGAAGAATAGCAATGACAAAAGTTATCACATACGGGACCTTCGACCTGCTTCACCAGGGGCACATCAATCTTCTCAGACGTGCCAAGGAACTTGGTGACTATCTGATTGTAGGAATAACCACGGATAATTTCGATCTTGAACGAGGCAAGCTGAACACACATGACAGCCTTGTCGAAAGAATCGAGGCTGTCAAGAAGACTGGCTATGCCGATAAAATCATAATCGAGGAATACCACGGACAAAAGATAGATGACATACAGAAATATGGTGCGGATATTTTTGCAATCGGTTCCGACTGGGAAGGAAAGTTCGACTACTTAAATGAATTCTGCAAAGTAGTTTATCTTCCTCGCACAGAAGGCATTTCCAGCACGCAAATCCGCAATGAGCAGAACATCAGAATCGGAATAGCCGGTGCCGGAAGCATTGCAAGACGATTCATACCTGAATCCAAATTCGTATCATGCGTGACTATTTCCGCAGTTTACAGCATTGACCATGACGAATGCCGCAATTTCTGCGAGGCCAATGATGTTCCCGTAGCTGCAGAATCTTACAAACAGCTTCTGGAGAATTGCGATGCCGTTTATGTAGCGACACCGCATTACACTCATTATCAATATGTAAAGGATGCACTGGAAGCACGAAAACATGTATTGTGCGAGACTCCGTTCGTATTGAAAAATAAAGAAGCTGAAGAGTTGCTGAAATTGGCTGAAGACAATGGACTGATTCTGATGGTCGCACACAAAACTGCTTATTGTCCTGCATTCAGACATCTTGTTTCCATGCTTAAATCCGGAGCTATCGGAGATATCGTGGACATCAATGCGTCAGTAACTACGATAACCGATGAAAATTCCGACAAGATGAAAAGTACCAGATATGGAGGCAGCATGAGTGAGAACGCATGTTTCCCAATCCTCCCTATCCTGAAATTGCTCGGAACTGAATATAGAAACATCAATTTCTACTCCAAAATGAAGCACGAAGTGGATATCTACACGAAAGCTGTATTCCGTTTCGATTCCGCCACTGCGTCATTCCAGGTAGGGCTCGGCGCCAAGACAGAAGGCAATATGGTCATTTCCGGCACACATGGTTATGTCTATGTTCCGGCTCCATGGTGGAAAACTGACTACTTCGAATTCAGATTTGAAGACCAGAACAAGAACAAAAAATGCTTCCTGCCATTCATGGGAGAAGGCTTGAGATACGAAATCAGAGAATTCATTACAAACATATTATCTCCGGAAAACGCATCAGTAATCCTGTCTGACAAAGAGATATTGGCCATGACTGATATTCAAGACAGGTACATCAATGGAGAGAATTTATATAAATTAGTATAATATCCTGACATGAAAAGACTTACACACAAAGAGCTCCAGGCGTTAAGTTTAGAAATACTTTCAGACGTAGCAGATTTCTGCGAAAAAGAGGGAATAAAATATTCATTGGCATACGGCACCTTGCTGGGCGCGATACGTCACAAGGGGTTCATTCCATGGGACGACGACATTGACATAATCATGCCCAGAGAAGATTACAACCGTTTCCGCGAAATATACAAGTCCGACAAATTCATATTCGTGGACAGCAGCAACACTCCTGATTGCTTCATCGCATTCGGCAGAGTCTGCGAAACGACCAGGACTTTGACCAGGTCATATATTCCATGGCATGGAAGGAGTATAAAGACAGGAGTATGGATCGATGTATTCCCGATAGACAAGGTCCCTGATGACCCGATGGAGTTCCAAAGATATTATGGTGGATTGTATCTGCTGCAAAAGTACAACTCCCGAATAAGAAAAATCCACGCCGGAAAGATTGAAAAATTTTCTCTTCTGCGCCAGATTTGGGCCAATACCATAAAGGCTTTGAACCCAAGGTATGCACAACAGCAGCCTGTAGATATCGTAGGTTATATACATGAAATCATTTCGCTAGGCAATAGCAATAAGCGTTTCAATCACTTGTCACAATTGGCGGATCCGGAGAATCCGAATGAGTATTTCGATGCGGACGATTTCTCGGACTACACAGATGTGGAATTCGAGGGTAGAAAATTCAAAGCCCCCGCACGCTATGACAAGATTTTGTCAAAGATGTTCGGGGACTATATGACTCTTCCTCCTAAGGAAAAACGCAGACCTAAACAAGATTACATCAAATTCCTCTGGAAATAGAACGACTATGTCTCGGCTTCATCAGCGAAGGCCGAGACGTTCTTCCAGCCAATCACGACATTGAAATCGGCATTGAAATACCCGTTCTACGCGATTCAGCGACCTGAAAAAAAATTTGACCAGGACATGGAGACGGCTACTTTGCGATGAGCCCTTCGAACAGAGTTTTCCATTGTTCCATAATCTTGTCAATGCTGTATTGCGCGGCTGTTTCCTTCGCCATGGCTCCGAATTCTTTGCGTCTGCCAGCATCGGAAATGACATCGCACACCCTCCTGGCCAGCCCCTCGACATCACCAGGATTCACGAGATATCCGCTTTTTCCGTCAATGATAATCTCGGCCGGACCCTTAGGGCAATCATAACTGACCATAGGCAAACCTGTCTCTACAGCCTCCAGAAGCACCATCGGGAATCCTTCGTATGCAGAACTCATAACAAGACATGAGCTGTCAAGCATCTTCGAACGGATGTCACTGCTGCTGCCCATGAGCCTTACCTGGAGGTCCAGACCCAGACTTGTAATCTGTTTCTGCAATGATTTCTTCAGACTTCCATTGCCATAAATCTCCAAAACCCAATCCGGATATTCTTCAGCCACATATTTCCATGCGGCAACCAAGTCCCTGAAGTTCTTCTGAGATTCAAGTCTGCCGATTGCAATGCACTTCTCATTATCCAAAGCAGCAACCTCTTCAGACTTGAAAGTCAACGGGTTATAGATACTGGTCACATTCGGCACAAATGGTTCCCAGTCCTTTTTGTCCGATTTGGTAAGCACGATGAACTTGTCCAGTTTCGCAGCAACCTTTTCAATCCGCCTCATACGGAAACGAGCATAGATATTCCCAAAGAAAGACCCGCCGTATTTGACTGCATATTTGTCATGGGAGAAATGGAATTCGGAAACTTTTATACTGCCGTCGGTACATGAAGGCAGACAGAAAATATCCCGGCCGCCTACCGAGACACAGATATCCGGACGTATCTCGCACAGAATCTTGTTCAGCCGCCTCCCGTAGGCATGCAGCATGAACTTCTCGCTTACTCCCACATCATGCAGCGTAATCTTGTCACTGAGAGCGAAATGCGTGGCCCGGCCTTTCAAGTCCGCTGTAATGATATGGATATCATAGCCATAAACATCGGCAAGATAGTTAGCCTTTATGCTCAGTACCCTTTCGATTCCGCCGAAAAGATGAAGTGAATGAATGCAATATGCAATTCTCATGGGCAAGTGTCTTTAATTACCATCTCCAACTGTCAGATTGTCTGACCAGTGAGTCCGGACGTGTTGTTTCACTTTATGAATATAGTTTCTTGTTCCACCACAAATTTAGTAAATTTGTCAACAAAACAAGGCATCAGGCACAAAGGATTCATCCCATGTAACGACGGCGTCAATAGGGTACGCTGTATTAATCATGTGATATGTTTGATTTCAAATATTTAGCTGTATATGTCTTTCCTGACGCGGCCAAATCTTCAGGAGTGCCTTCGAAAACAACCTTGCCTCCGAAATCACCAGCTTCCGGACCAAGTTCGATAATCCAGTCCGCGGCACGGATGACATCCATATTGTGCTCGACTACGACTACGGAATGGCCTTTCGCCAAAAGTGCGTCGAAAGCTTTCAGCAGCCGCTCCACATCATAGAAATGAAGACCGGTGGTAGGCTCGTCGAAAATGAACAAGATCCGTCGGGAATCGGAACGGGCTGAGGTATCGTTCATGGAAAGAAAATATGCCAGTTTGATTCGCTGGCTCTCTCCTCCGGACAATGTACTGCTGCTCTGTCCGAGCTTGATATATGAAAGACCGACATCCACAAGCGGCTGAAGCTTCCGTGCTATAGTCTGTGCCTCAGCTTCCTTCTGCGAGCTGAAGAAAGCGATCGCCTCGTCCACGCTCATGTTCAGGATATCGTCAATGTTCTTACCTTGGTATCTGACCTCCAGGACCTCAGGCTTGAAGCGTTTTCCGCCGCACGCCTCGCAGACCATGGTCACATCGGCCATGAACTGCATGCCGATATGGACAAAGCCTTCACCTTGACACTCGGAACACCGGCCGCCATCCTGATTGAAAGAGAAATAAGACGGCGTGAAACCATTGAGCTTGGCAAACTGCTGCTCGCTCATCAGCTTTCTGATATCGTCATAGACTTTCAGATAGGTAACGGCATTGGAGCGTGAACTCTTCCCTATCGGATTCTGGTCCACATATTCCACGGCAGACACCCTGTCTATGTTGCCGGACAGTCCCCTGAATGTTCCGGGAAGAGTACCGGTCTGATTGATATGGCGATACAGCGCCGGATACAATATGTCCCCTACCAGCGAAGACTTTCCGCTGCCGCTGACACCGGAGACGACCGTCAGGACTCCCAGCGGAAATTTCACGTTGACATCCTTCAGGTTATGCTCCATGGCCCCGTCGACACCGACATAGTAATTCCAGGTACGTTTTTCACGTTGGACGCGCTGACGCTTGCCTGTTATATATTGCAGTGTCAGGGATTTGTCCACCACGTCGGAAGGCATGTCATCCACGACTTTCCCTTGAAAAACCACCTCACCGCCATTGACACCGGCCAGAGGCCCCATGTCGATCAGCATGTCGGCAGCCCGGATGATTTCTTCGTCATGCTCCACGACCACGACGGTGTTCCCGATGTCACGCAGGCGTTTGAGTACGCCTATAAGTTTCTCAGTATCACGCGGATGGAGTCCGATACTCGGTTCATCCAGAATATACATTGAACCGACGAGCGAACTTCCGAGAGCTGTCACGAGATTGATGCGCTGGCTCTCACCGCCGGACAAGGTGTTGCACGCCCTGTTCAACGTAAGGTAACCCAGCCCCACATCGGCAATGTATTGGAGCCTTGACTTGATTTCGTCTATCGCCTTGCCTGCAACTGACTTTTCATACGCGGTCAACTTGATGTTCTTCAGGAAGTCAAGCAGTTCCGCCGCATTCATGCAGAGCAACTCATATATATCCTTTCCTCCGACCTTCACGTACAAGGCATCCTTGCGCAGACGGCTGCCCTTGCACTCATGACAGACCGTACGGCCGGAGAAACGGTTCAAAAGATATTTGTACTGTATCTTATAGCGGTTCGCCTCCACCCATTTGAAAAATTCATTGATACCTATCAGGGACTCTTCCTCGGTAGCGGCCTTGTACCCGTCCCATATCAGAGCCTTGACCTTCTCGGACAGGTTGCAATACGGCTCGAAGACTGGGATGTTGTACTTCCCGGCGACATTGACAAGATGGTCCTTGAACCATCCCATCTTTTCACCTTTCCAGCAGGCGATGGCCCCGTCATATATGCTTTTGGTCTTGTCCGGAATCACCAAGTCCTCGCTAATGCCGATGATTTTGCCAAGTCCTCCGCAGACCGGACATGCCCCGAGAGGGCTGTTGAAGCTGAACATATATTCATCCGGCTCATGGAATGTCATGCCGTCAGCCTCAAATCTGTTCACAAACTTCTGGATATCAGCATCTCCGGACGCAGAGTCACGTTTCACGAACATTGTCCCGTTTCCTCTGCTGAAACACGTCGCAATCGAAGAATGAAGTCTGGTGCGCATGTCTTCCCACTCATTCTGCGGCATTTCCGAGCCGTCCGGCATGACCGGCTGACTGTCATTCATCGCAGGAAGCTTCATTCGGTCCACCATCAGCAGCAATCCTGCCGGATAATTCCCGGACTCGGCATCCCTGACGACATCGTCAATGCGCAATTGTCCCTGTTCAGGAGAGTAAAGACGAGAATAACCTTCTTCTTTCAATGCCAGGAGAGTCTCCACCTTGTCATTGCGCTTGTCCCAATCCAGATCGGCCAGCAAGTACACCGATGACGGTTCCTTACAGCCAAGGATATATGCCATGACGTCGTTTTCACTATGGCACTTTACCTCCACACCGCTTATCGGAGAAAACGTCCGCCCGATTCTGGCGAATATAAGCCGGAGATAATCGTAGATTTCCGTCGTGGTAGCCACGGTAGAGCGCGGATTTCTTGTATTGACCTTCTGCTCTATTGCGATAGCCGGCGGTATGCCTTCAATGGCCTCCACGTCGGGCTTGGACATCCTGCCCAGGAATTGTCTGGCGTATGAAGAGAGACTTTCCGCAAAACGCCTCTGCCCTTCTGCGAACAAGGTATCGAATGCCAATGATGATTTGCCCGAGCCGGAAATACCTGTCACGACAGTAAACTTGTTGCGTGGTATCTCTACCGTAATATTCTTGAGGTTATTGACTTTCGCCCCCTTTATGATGATATTTCCGCTGTCCGGCATACTCGATTGATTTAGTCCGCAAATATACATCATTTTCCCGAAGCATTTAGTTTTAGAAACTGTTTTGAAATAATTGAATAGTTGTTTGAGGTAAAATTCCTTCATCTTCTTCCCGAGTTTTCAGGTCAGATAGGCCCAGCTATCTTCCCTGAACCCTCGGTTGAATCTGAAGTTTTTTCCACTCAAACCTTCTGTGAATAATTTCAAAACAGTTTCTCATCCGCCATTTTGACAATGTTTTTATGCCATTTTGTCCACATACGCGCCATTATGTCAACCTTTAGGACTTTTTTCATAATCGGCACACAGATTGACAATACTTCAGTCGTTCCGCCTGAAAGACGGGGCGGGATTCCAACCGATGCAGAGTCTCGACAAGAGGTGAGAGCGAAGGAAGGGATCCGGAAAACAGAATAGTAAAAATATAAAAATAGGAGATTTTAATTATGGTACCTTCAAGAAGAACAGTTAACCAGAATTGGTTACCAAGTATTTTCAATGATTTCTTTGATAATGAATGGATGGAAAGGTCCAATGCCACAGCTCCGGCAATCAACGTATTAGAAAACGAGAAGAGCTACGACATCGAACTGGCAGCTCCAGGAATGACTAAGGAAGATTTCAAGGTTACTCTTGATGAGAATGGTGACTTGGTCATCAATATGGAAAAGAAACAGGAGAACAATGGTGAGAAGAAGAACGGACATTATCTCCGTCGCGAGTTCTCATACAGCAAATTCCAGCAGACAATGCTTCTGCCGGATGACGCCGACAAGGAAAAGATCAATGCCCAGGTAGAAAATGGCGTTCTCAAGGTAAATATCCCGAAAGTCGTCAAAACTCAGCCGAGCGAGGCTCATAAAGTAATCGAAATCAAATAATTCCGTTTGATTTCCATCTAAAAAAGCGGTCGGAGTAGCTTCTGGCCGCTTTTTTGGTATCATACCGAAGTATCGTTTTATATGCATTTTTTATAAAATTTTTATGCGAAACACTTGCAGGTTAAGAAAAAATACCTACCTTTGCATTCGCGTTTGAGAAAAACACCAAACACAGCAACTTCTGGTGCGGTAGTTCAGCTGGTTAGAATACGGGCCTGTCACGCCCGGGGTCGTGGGTTCGAGCCCCATCCGCACCGCAAAAATGCCTCTCACATTTGTGAGGGGCATTTTTCGTATGGCATCGATTGTTCATGGGCCAAGGCGGGATCCGCCGCCTCGTGCGCACTAAAACGTTTTCCCCGCACGACGAGCCCAAAATTTGCCATGACGTGCGCAAATCGGGCGTTTTTACTCACGGGAAAAATTCTCACGACGGGGTTGGTTGCATCAAAACGCCACTTTGTCTTTTGACGCGCCCGGCGGGGGTGGAGCCTCTGGAGGTTCGCTTCGCTCATCCCGTCAGGCTG
>OGRF01000133.1_pt1 | contig 72049 bp, 53 predicted proteins | sample 1553381 | NCBI WGS metagenome assembly OGRF01 (sample SAMEA2580060, study PRJEB22360) | human gut metagenome | biome: human gut; feature: human-associated habitat; material: faeces | place: Denmark | collected 2008/2010
GAGAGGACGTTTAGACGCAAGAAGGACGCTGAAGAGCTTAGTTGCGGATTTGAGGGTCTTCTTTTATGCATGAGGTTAGGACAGCTGCTTGGTTATTAATTTTGGATTGGATGGTTTGTTGCCATAGCTGTTTCTTTAAAGGAAGAGAAGCATCCAGTTGCTTTCGGAAGCGTTCGTTTTGAGTAGTATTCCCATAGAGGGGAAGCATTAACCCTACGGGCATACTCTTGCTATCACAGGTGATAAGGGCACAATTGTTTTCGAGTAGGGCTTCAATAGCTCCAGAAGTGATTGTGATTTGTTTATTGTCCAATACCACTACTCCTATATCTTCAATTGGTCGTGTGATTTCAGATTGGCGCTTCATGGTTTCCGGAAGTGAAGCGTTTTTCTCCACTTCCGGTAATTTTATGACAAGTTGGGCATTTCGTAAGGATAGGTATGCCGGATTTCCCAAATACAATGTTTTTTTTATCATAAGCTAATTGATGAAGTTATATTTCCTAGCCTGTCTATTTTAATGGGAATGCATATTTCTTTTATCATTTCATTTTGCCAAGATTTTTGTGCTTTGTTATTACTCCCGAGTTCAATAGTCTGAATCATGGGATTTGCTACAAAGTATGGTATGAAATGACATTCCCCCTCTGTACAACTTACCATCTTGTAAATCCTGTCTTTTTGTATTGGTTGATTGATGTGCCCACATTTTATTTCCTCTTGAGTTGGAACATATACTAAATCATTAGGAGACAAAACATATTTAGGCAGATTTCCTTTACTGTTTTCAGGTGCCAATGACAATCCTTTTTTCAGCCGTTCAATGACCACATTTAATGAAACAGAGGCGAAACTGCGTTTGTGCTCTGTTTCGTATATGGCAAAAAATAAGTTTGTACCTTTAGCAGCTTCTACGAACTTTTCTGATTTGTTACCCGTTTGTCCTACTGTAAACTTTTCAGCTTGTTCGTATGTCCGCACTTTATATATTGGTTGATGCCATTTGCCATTATTTAAGGATATAATGTTTTTGTTCATCCATTCAATGCCTTCAGGGGAAAATGCTTGGTTTGGATCGTTATTATTTTGCTCTAGATGATGTAATAGAATTTGTTGTATTCCTGTATCCGCAACTTTTTCTTCAATTTTCTTGTTATTGAAACTTGTATCTAGGGATTCGCGGCTTGCAAAGAAACGTTCTTTTCCCTCTTTTGTGAAAGAATAGAATTGGATTTTCTTCAGGTTTACATCCTGCCAAGTATCTTTATTTTCCTCAAAATATTTTTTTATTTGCTTTTCGTTTAATCCTTGTTGCAATAATTCTTTTATTTTTTTCTTTAAATCTTTTTCTACAATCCTTTGTGGATTCTCTAGAGCGGATTTTAGAGGGACGGTGGTTATTTTGCGTAAATTAATCTCTCCATATACAGTCTCTTTGTGCATGGGTTTGCGGATAGCCCAACAGTCTCCTGTTTCTTGTACACATTGTACTTTTTTCCCGTTTTGATAACGGAAATAGTGATTAGTCGTTTTATTGATGATACGTAAATTTTGCTTGAAACTGACAATCATGCTCTCCAGGATTGTGTGAACATCTTGGGTAAATGTTTCCCACGGTTTGTTTATTATCCATTGATAATTTCCAAATGTGTCGGGTTTTGTCCTTGTGCATAAAATCTGACGCAAGTCCAAACGTGAGATTTTTGCATTTTTGCTGGCTGATTCATTGCTCAGATAATTGACTATATTGCGATTGGCACAGGCTATGACAATGGCATCCATGGCGTGATGACGATGGTCAATACGCTTTTTGTTGAATCCTTTTTGTAATGCTAATGGCATGGTGGGGATTATCTTATTGTTTGTGTTGGTTGTGGTGAAGAGGTTGCTGTTTGTGATTTCATTTAACCGTAAGAAACGAGGCAGAATAATTTTATTCCATACATCATTGACTCCCCAGTCTTTTTTCAGACGGTCGGTAACGCCCCCGGTACAGACAATGATATTTTTGGATGTGGCCTCAGATTCTCCTTCTTCACGAACAATATTCGATAATAGTGATTTGATAAACTTGCTGATGTAACGACTGTCGTTTAACTGCCGTTGGATAAACTGTTCAGGAATATCTTCCATCAACAGTTTCTTCATCTTGACCGGGTTGTATGAGTAGTGTTCTTTTACAAACAATTCATAGTCCTCCACGGTTTGTATTTTTACTTTTTGTCCGAAGCCTAATTCAACTATTTTCCCTGAGTTGTTTTTTATGAACTCATAGCCTAGCATATTTCCTTTGAGCTTGTTGACCTCTGCTTCACAAATAACTTTGTTTGTGAATGAATCATCAAAGTAGCGAGATTGTGGGATAATATGTTCAATTTCGTAGGCAGGAGTAAACAGTTTTCCCAATGGAATCATGGCTCCCGTATAAGGTGAGCGATATTTCTGTTCCAGCCAGCATTTGTAGCGTAATACATCAGAAGTAGAGGGGCGTTTTTTGGCATCAGTTTCATTAAACTTTTTCAGGATAGTGGCTATATCTTCCGGCATATTTTTAGCTGATTCGTTTAAAACCTCTTCTTCATATATGCGTAATAAATCTTGCTGGCTTGGAGAGTGGGGGCGTACATTCTCAATCTCAAACTCAGGATTTACAAACTCAGTGAGAAGTGCCTTAATACGGAGGTTGGTGTTTTCGTTTTCTTGTATCTGCTGAGTAAGTTTTTTACGTTTGTCGGCAGGATTCTTCATTTCACGTCCCAATTCGACATGAATTTCATCGATATGACCTATTTGTTTCCATATATCGCGTACAGTACGTAAAGTTTCCATTATAATCTGCTCCACGATAGGATTATGCAGTGAATGTTGCTTGAATGATTGTAAGTAAGCATCAATATCTGAAGGCTGCTGCCATTTCGTAATGTTTTTTATTTCAGAGTGTCGGTTATATACGATATAGCATGCCAACCATGTAGGTAGTCCTTGGAATGAAGAAAGGTTGTCCAAATGGATGGCTTTTCCTTTTATTCTGCTTGCGGTTACTTCGTCCTTTTCTCCGTTCAAAATTTGATGGATGTGGGTGAGGGTTGTATTATCTATTGATTCAGGATGCCAGTATTTTCCCATTCTCATGAGAGGAAGCAATCTTTTGATGGCTTTAGCAGAATAGGAACCATAATCTTTTTTGAATGGAGGTATTTGTTGGAAAGTGTCTACAAACTTATGTCCCAACTTGTTTTTATCAGCAAAATGTTGCAGTGCTTTTTGAAGCTCATTTTTATCTGAGATGGAGTATAAGATATGCCACAATTTTTCCTCCAAATCAATGGTCAGAAGAGATTGGTCTATATCTGTTTTTACCCAATGGAACAATATTCTAGAATGTGTCTCATTGCAGGGGTATGTTTTATCCTCTACATAATTCCAGCGATAATTTGCCGCATTTTTCTTTAATCCAAATGCTGGATATTTGAAAAACGCATCTTGTTTGATTTCTTTCTTTTGGTTGAGCCAATCAAAAAGATTCACATAATCGTCTGCATTTTTCAGAAATTCATTAGTTACGTCTATATCAGTGGTAAGCTTTCCATTGAGGGTTCCTTCTTTTTGATAGATTCTTAAATTGGACAGGAATTGCCAAAGACGGAATTCTTGGAAGAGGGGATGAGATTTGGCAATACATTTCACCGGGACGGTATGGATTTCTCCGGTTTCCTTATCTACATAAGTATGCTCCTCATACGGACAATCGCTGATGAGTGATTTCTTGCTTTTCAGTGGACGTTGATAGAATATGACATCCTCAACGAGCAATTTGGACATACTATATTTAGAAATTGTATTGCGATGTGCTTCGTTGCTGGGATACAATTCTTCAATGCAGGCTTGCAACAAGTTTTTGTCCTGTAGTTCGGGGTGGAACTTTTCTTGTGTCGTTAGTATTTGATAGAGTTCTTCCTTGTAATACTTACGTTCGATGGTGCGAATCAGTTTTCCTCGAATTTTTTGGTCGGGTGCTTGTAATAATGTATCGTAAATATAAGTACCAACTTTCTTTCCTGAAGTATTCAGGTCTTTTTCAGTCTTGGCTTTGACAAGTCCCCATTGTTCTTCCCATTCTTGTTCTGTAGGAATCTTAAAGCGGCGGATGGGTTCTCCGCTTTCATCACATTTGTCATTCCCGTTTTTATCCAAATCTATGCTTACAATGATATCTTTCTTTTGACCTTTCCAGTCGGGTATGTTTTTCCCATACCATTTACCTTTTTCTCCATTTGCTAAAGTGAGGGTAAATATTTTTAATCCTTTGTAAGTTTCTCCTGTATCAACGATGTCTGTGATTGTTTGGCTGTCAAAATATAGCCGTGTCTTGGATGTTGGTTTTTCAGTCTCTTCTTCCCGTAGTTGATGGTACCCTCGTTTTTGGTTGAAATTTAGGAGAATCCAGGCCAGTTCTTCTTTCTTTATTTTTTGTGTGAGAGCTTTCTTGCGTAAATAAAAAAGAGTCCAGTCATACGGTATTTTTTTAGCGCTTCCATCTGCTTGAGTAAAATCGTTTAGCATTTCTTGGAATGATTCCTGAAAGATAAAATGATATAAATGATTGGTATTCTTTACCCAGGCTAATTTGGGTTCTGAATTAGCTATAAATTTTCCATAGCGGTCTAATTGAGCAGCGTAATGGGGTGGAAGGAAGCCCAATAGTTGTAATACGCGGTGTAGTCTTTCCCGGCGAAGTTTTTTTCGTTCATGTAATCGTCGGGTACTGCGGTATTGTGTGCGGTTGGCAGTTTGTGAAACGGTATTTCCTTTATTGAAATCTCCTAATTGGGCGGCATCCATAGGAATAATTCTGCTGCCTGCAGCGTTGATTCCTATGAGTTGTTCTTTGTGAGTGTTTTCATCAGTTGTGGCATTAATAACTGCCCATCCTATGCTGTTGGTTCCTAAATCTAATCCTAAAATGTGCTTCATGACTTTGGTCTTTTGGGTTGTTTCCCAAAGCTACTAACTTTTTATGAGAAATGTTTGTTTCTCCCGTTTTTCTTTCTAACTTTGTAACACTAAAATGAAGCAAATCACAATAAGGATTATTCCGTTGTGAAAACATTTAGGCTCTGGCCCATCGTCCTTTATCGGTGGGCTTTTTTTTATGCCGTTTCTGTTTTGAATCTCAGCGTAAATTCTCCTTTGAGTATTTCACAAGGATTTGGGCTTTCTTCCAGATATAAATCAATGGCTTCTGTCATGTGCTTTTCAATCTCTTTCAGGTCATTACCGACTGTGAAAATGGGAGCTCCTTCGATGTAGGCACTCAAGTTGTTACATGCGTTTTCTACTATTACTTCTACTACTTTCATGATTGTTATTGTGTATGAGACAAAAATATGAATTAATATCTTTTGGTGGAAATTTGATTGTCATTTCTAAAGTATTTTTTGCAGTGCCAGACACAAAAAATCCCCTCCCGAATTCATTCATAACGAAGCGTTCAGGAGGGGATAACTTTTTCTGTATCTAGCTGTACGGATTATTTATATTCGTCCCAGCTCTTGATTTCGATGTCGTCGATGCTCATCGTGCAGAAGGCATGGATGAAGGCACTTGCCAGACGGGCATTCGTAATCAACGGAATGTTCAGGTCGATGGCGGCACGGCGAATCTTGTAACCATTGTCGAGTTCGCCGGCAGTCAGGTCGCGCGGGATGTTGACTACCATGTCGATTTCTTTCTTGTGCAACATTTCCAGTGCCTGCGGTTTGCCTTCTTCGCTTGGCCAGAATACACGGGTATTTTCGATGCCGTTTTCAGTGAGGAACTTGGAAGTACCGCCTGTGGCGAAGATGTTGTAGCCTTTGTCCTTCAGTTCCTGTGCAGCTTTCAGCATTTCCACTTTCTGCTTCGGCGTACCGGTAGACATCAGGATGTTCTTTTCCGGGATGCGGTAGCCTACGGAAAGCATGGATTTCAGAACGGCGCAAGAAGTGTCTTCACCGATACAGCCCACTTCACCGGTAGAAGCCATGTCGACACCCAATACAGGGTCGGCTTTTTGCAGACGGTTGAAGGAGAACTGGCTGGCCTTGATACCTACATAGTCGAGTTCGAAGAGGTTCTTTTCTGGCTTTTCTACCGGCAGTCCCAGCATAACTTTCGTAGCCAGTTCGATGAAGTTGATCTTCAATACCTTGCTGACAAACGGGAATGAACGGCTGGCACGCAGGTTACATTCAATCACCTTGATGTCGTTTTCGCGGGCAAGGAACTGGATGTTAAACGGACCGGAGATGTTCAGTTCTTTCGCAATCTGACGGCTGATGCGCTTGATGCGGCGTACGGTTTCTACGTATAGTTTCTGCGGCGGGAACTGGATAGTGGCGTCACCTGAGTGAACTCCGGCAAACTCGATGTGTTCACTGATGGCGTAGGCAACGATTTCACCATTCTGTGCCACGGCATCCATTTCTACTTCTTTGGCATGTTCGATGAACTGGCTCACTACTACCGGATGCTTCTTGGATACGTTGGCAGCCAGCTGCAGGAAGCGTTCCAGTTCTTCCTGGTTGGAGCATACGTTCATGGCAGCACCGGAAAGTACGTATGACGGACGAACCAGTACCGGGAAGCCAACTTTCTGAATGAAGGCGTTGATGTCTTCCATGGAAGTCAGTGCGCTCCATTCCGGCTGGTCTACGCCGATGCGGTCGAGCATAGCCGAGAACTTGTCGCGGTCTTCTGCGTTGTCGATGCTCTTGGCGGAAGTTCCCAGAATGTGGATGTGCTGTGCATCCAGACGGAGTGCCAAGTTGTTCGGAATCTGTCCGCCGGTAGATACAATCACACCGTGCGGGTTTTCCAGGTCGAGGATATCCATCACACGTTCGAAGGTCAGTTCGTCGAAGTACAGACGGTCGCACATATCGTAGTCGGTAGATACGGTTTCCGGGTTGTAGTTAATCATCACGGAACGGTAGCCTTCCTTGCGGATGGTGTTCAGTGCCTGTACGCCGCACCAGTCGAATTCTACGGATGAACCGATACGGTAAGCACCCGAACCGAGTACAACGATGCTCTTGTGGTCGCCCAGGTAGTGTACATCGTTGGCCACACCGCTGTAAGTCAGATACAGGTAGTTGGTCTGTGCCGGATATTCAGCGGCCAGTGTATCGATTTGTTTCACTACCGGAACGATACCTACGCTTTTACGGTGCTTGCGAATGTCGAGGATGGCATCTTCCATGTCGCCTTCGTAACCAATGGCACGTGCCACCTGGAAGTCGGAGAATCCCTGACGTTTGGCTTTATAAAGAAGTTCGTTCGGAAGCTGTGACAGCAGTTTGTGGTTGTTGCCCCATTCGTGCAGTTCTTTAGAAGTCTGCATGATGTTCATCAGCTTGTCGAGGAACCATTTGTCAATCTTGGTAAGGTCGTGAATCTGGTCTACGGTGTAGCCGGCACGCATAGCTTTTGAGATGACGAAGATACGCTTGTCGGTCGGTTCGCGCAGTGCCTTGTCTACATCGGCAATCTGAAGTTCCTTGTTTTCTACGAAACCGTGCATGCCCTGACCAATCATACGCAGACCCTTCTGGATGGCTTCTTCGAAAGTACGTCCGATGGCCATGACTTCACCTACTGACTTCATGCTGGAACCCAGCTCGCGGTCTACGCCGTGGAACTTGCCCAAGTCCCAGCGAGGAATCTTACATACCACGTAGTCCAATGCCGGTTCAAAGAAGGCTGAGGTTGTCTTTGTAACCGAGTTCTTCAAGTCGAACAGCCCGTAGCCCAGACCCAGTTTGGCAGCGACGAAAGCCAGCGGATAACCGGTTGCTTTAGATGCCAAGGCAGAAGAACGGCTCAGACGGGCATTTACTTCAATCACACGGTAGTCTTCTGATTCCGGGTCGAAAGCGTATTGCACGTTACATTCACCCACGATACCGATGTGGCGGATGATGCGGATAGCCAGTTCACGGAGTTTATGGTATTCACTGTTGGTCAGTGTCTGTGAAGGTGCGATAACGATACTTTCACCGGTGTGGATACCCAGCGGGTCGAAGTTCTCCATGTTGCAGACCGTGATACAGTTGTCAAAGCGGTCGCGCACTACTTCGTATTCTACTTCCTTCCAGCCTTTCAAGCTCTTTTCTACCAATACCTGCGGAGAGAAAGAGAATGCTTTTTCGGCCAGCACGTTCAGTTCTTCTTCGTTGTCGCAGAAGCCGGAACCCAGACCTCCCAGTGCGTATGCTGCACGGATGATGACCGGATAACCCAGTTCCTTGGCAGCACGGCGGGCATCTTCGATGTTTTCTACCGCTTCACTCTTGATAGTCTTTACATGGATTTCGTCCAGTTTCTGTACGAACAGCTCACGGTCTTCCGTATCCATGATGGCCTGTACCGGAGTACCGAGTACGCGGGCATTGTATTTTTCGAATACACCTGCCTTGTAAAGAGCCACACCGCAGTTCAGGGCTGTCTGTCCACCGAACGACAGCAGCACACCATCGGGACGTTCCTTGGCGATGACTTTCTCTACGAAATAAGGAGTGACGGGCAGGAAGTAAATTTTGTCGGCCACACCTTCCGAGGTCTGCACGGTGGCGATGTTCGGGTTGATCAGGATGGTTTCGATACCTTCTTCCTTCAAGGCTTTCAGGGCCTGTGAGCCGGAGTAGTCGAATTCACCTGCTTCACCGATTTTCAGGGCTCCTGAACCTAACAGCAATACTTTCTTTATATTTTCTTTCATTGTCTTCTTTGTTTTAATGGATTACAGCAACTTTACAAATTCGTCGAACAGGAATTCTGTATCGGTCGGACCGCTGGCAGCTTCTGGGTGGAACTGTGCAGAGAACCAAGGGTTCTTCTTGTGGCGGATACCTTCGTTGGAGCCGTCGTTCATGTTGATGAAGAGCGGTTCCCAGTCGGCTCCCAGTGTGTTGTTGTCCACTGCATAACCGTGGTTCTGTGAGGTGATGAAGCATTTGTCTGTGCCCACCAGACGTACCGGCTGGTTATGGCTGCGGTGTCCGTACTTCAGTTTGTAGATTTTAGCGCCTCCTGCCTTTGAAAGCAACTGGTTACCCATACAGATTCCGAAGATAGGAAGTTTTTCGTTCTGCATGGCTTTGCGGATGTTTTGTACAGCCGCATCGCAGGTGTCAGGGTCGCCCGGACCGTTGGAGATGAACAAACCGTCGAATTGCAGGGAGTTGAAGTCGTAGTCCCAAGGCACGCGAATCACTTCTACGTCGCGCTTGAGCAGGCAACGGATGATGTTTGATTTCACGCCGCAGTCTACGAGCACTACTTTTTTCTTGCCTTCGCCTTCATTGTAGCGGATGATTTCTTTGCAGGAAACTTTGTCTACGTAGTTTACGCCAGCATAAGTGGCTTCAGGGATGTTGTCCGGTTCATCGTCGAACACGATTTTTCCCATCATCACACCATGTTCACGCAGCACCTTGGTCAGTTCGCGTGTGTCGATGCCCGTGATACCTGGAATCTGTTCACGCTTCAGCCAGTCGGCCAGGCTTTCTACTGCATTCCAGTGGGAATACTTTTCGCTGTAGTCGCTCACGATAATCGCTTCGGCATGGATTTTTTCGCTTTCCATGAAAGTGGGCAGTCCGTTTGCTTCGAACGTGAACGGAGGCACGCCGTAGTTACCGACCAGCGGATAGGTCAGTGTCATCAACTGACCGGCATACGAAGGGTCGGTCAAGCTTTCAGGGTATCCGGTCATTGCCGTGTTGAACACCACTTCACCGGCTACCGGTTTCTCATAGCCGAACGACTTGCCATGAAAGCGGCTCCCGTCGTCGAGGATTAATGTTACATTTCTCATCACCTTATTACAAATAATCTTATATATCTTGTATTATTATTCTCTTGCATTCGTATATACGAAAAAACGCCCGGATTTGCCGAAAAGCAATTCCGGGTGTATATAAAGGGAAACTCAAATATTCAGGGAAAAAATGACATGAAGAAAAAAAAGAATGGCTTCCGGCATTCATCCAGTCCGCCGGAACTCCGAATATGTGTGTATTCTTTCTATGTCTTAACCAGTAATCCATCAAGCTCTTTTGTCACGTCATAATTCGGAGTGCAAATATACACATTTCTGTTCAAATGAAAGGATGATTGTCGAAAGTTTTTACAAAAATATTTCTTTCTTTTCTTTTGATGACTGGAGAATGGTGCGGGTGGAAGGTATTTATGTGGAAAGTGGGGGAGTGAGAATTCGGAAAAAGCCTGGTGAAGATTGGGTAGGAAAGAAAGGTGAAAGTGCAAGGAATAGCGTAAAAAGTGGGTTTCATGGGCTTCTGAAATGATTTTTTTTGAAAAAAAACTGCTTTTTGTTTGGCAGGTTCCAAGAAAACTGTAATTTTGCAACCGTTTTCAACGAAACACGTTGCCGAAATAACTCAGTTGGTAGAGTAACTCATTCGTAATGAGTAAGTCGCGGGTTCGAGTCCCGCTTTCGGCTCCGAGTGAAAGCCGCTTAATTACAACGAATTAGGCGGCTTTTTTATTTTCTTTCCCCAGATTCGGGGCAATGTAACGGGGCTTAACGTAAAAACGGCTCAACGTAAAGCATTGAAGAATTTATTTTAAAAGGTCAAAGAAATATATTGCCATTCTTTCATTGTTTTTTATGTTTTCCAGGTGGAGAACGTACGTTTTCCATGCGAGAGACGTAGGTTTCAGCTTCGGGAAACATAGGTTTCATGCATGGAAAACCTACACATTTTCTTTCTTTTTTGAGATTATTCTCTTTTCGTTTTCTGGTTATCATGTTGGCACGCTGATTCATGCAAGGGATTGTCGGTTGTAAAAAGTCTTTATGGGGAAACTTTTTTGTTGTCCGATAATTGTATACCTTTGGGCATGTTAAAACAGAAATTTATGAAATAAACCAATACGAAATAAAAATGAAAAGAAATGTAAGATTGTGTGGATGTATGCTGGCGGGACTGATGTGTGCATGGAATGTAACTTTTGCACAATGCCCTGTGAGTGGAGATTATTCCAAGTATATTAATTGGACATTGGGAAAGTCATGGAGCAACGGATTCAAGGCCATGCCAGATGTGTGTACTAATCTGAAGGAATTTTATAGTCAGTATCATAAGAACAAGGCTCAGTGGGATGCGGCTTTCCAATGGCTGGCACAAACCGATTTGGAGCATATTCCAGCAGGAAAGCACGACATACCCGGTACAACGTTGTCGGTTTCGGTAGAGGACAGTGCCAACAAGCCCTTGGACAAGTGTGGCTCTGAATCGCATTATCATCACATCGACTTGCAATACGTAGTAAAGGGAACGGAACGTTTCGGACTGCTTGATCATGATTCTTCTTATCCTAATCAGGCATACAAACCCGATTTTATGGGCTATACTTATGAGGTGGAGAAAACAATGTTTATTGATTCTACTCCTGGACGCTTCTTTTTGTTTTTCCCCAGTGACTGGCATATTGCCAAGGTGCAGACAGAGAAAGAATCACAGGAAATTCGTGTTGTAGTGATCAAACTGGACTATGTGAAATAATTGAAGGAAACAAATACTTTGCTTTTTTTGATTTGATGCAGCATCATCTTCTATCCGTTTATCGGAGCATGAAGATGGTGCTTTATTTGTTAATTCACTTTTCTTTTAAATTAATTAACTGTTTGTTTGAAAAACTATTACGATAGTTTCGTAGATTTGCGAAAAATTCGTAGAAAACCTAATTCGATATGGAAAAGCTAACTTATCAGGAAGAAGAGGCCATGCGCTTCATCTGGCATTTGGGCCCGTGTTTCGTGAAAGAAATCGTGGCCCGTTATGACGAGCCGAAACCGCCTTACACCACGGTGGCCTCGATTGTGAACAACCTGAAACGGAAGGGCTACTTGAAGGCCGAGAAGTTTGGGAACACTTACCGCTATACGCCGCTGGTGGGGAAGGAGGAATATACCCGCAACTCAGTGGGCAACCTCGTGCGCAACTATTTCGCCAACTCTTACAAGGAGATGGTGTCGTTCTTCGCCAAGGAGCAAAAAATCTCCAAGGACGAGCTGAACGAGATTATCGACCTGATTGAGAAGCGGAAAGACAAATAGAGTATTTCAGAATTATATTTACTCACCTTTTAAAATTCTTTTTATTATGCTATATCTTCTTCAAGTCAATTTCGGACTGGTCCTGTTTTACGCCTTGTACAAGCTGGTATGTACGCGGGACACCTTTTTCCGTTCCAGAAGATTCATTCTGCTGCTGGCATTGGTGTTGCCTTTCGTGTTGCCGCTGGTCGACGTGCGGGAATGGCTGGAAAGTCGTGACAGCCTGATCATGCTGACGCATTTTGACTATTCGGTAGTGTTGCCGGAAATAGTGGTGGGAAGTGAAACGGCGGAAGCGGGAAACGGCGTGTGGGTGTTGACTGATTGGGTGAAATACCTGTACCTCGCCGGAGTGCTGGTGCTGTCTGCCCGGTTTCTCGTGCAAGCGTGCAGTTTGTGGCATCTGATCTTGCGTACACCGGAGAAGACGATAAACGGCATTCGTGTGAAATGCCTGAATGGCTCGTCCGGATCCTTCTCTTTCTTCGGGTGGATTTTCCTGAATCCGGCGACGGTGAAGGGAGACGAACTGGACGAAATCCTGACACACGAGATGGCGCACGTAAAGCAACGGCATTCCGTCGATGTGCTTCTTGCCGAAATGGTCAGTATCTGCTGCTGGATGAACCCTTTTGCCTGGCTGCTGAAACGGGAAGTCCGGCTCAATTTGGAGTTTCTGGCCGACAAGAGAGTCGTGGAAGCGGGATTCGCCACCAAGAGTTATCAATATCATCTGCTTGGGTTGGCCTATGGCCACAAGTATGGATTATCCAATAATTTCAATTTCTCTCATCTTAAAAAACGTATCATTATGATGAACAAGAAAAAATCAAACGGAACAGGGCGTATTAAATATGCACTGTTCATGGTTCCGGCCTTTGCTCTACTCGTTGCCGGAAACACCTCCTGCTCGCAGGGAGCATCCGAAAAACAGGATGCCAAAGAAGAAACCGTCGCACCGGATTCAGTAGCGGCTCTTACTGACAGTGTGGCAAAGGACGAAGTGTTTATGGTAGCGGAACAGATGCCTGAATTTCCGGGAGGGATGAAGGAATTGTTGAAATTTCTTCAAGACAATGTGAAATATCCGGAAAGTGCCATGAAGAAAAATGTGCAGGGACGGGTAATTGTGCAGTTCGTAGTGGAAAAAGACGGAACCCCTACCGAGTTCAATGTGGTTCGTTCTGTGGACCCGAATTTGGATGCGGAAGCTTTGCGCGTGCTGAAGACCATGCCTAAGTGGAAACCGGGCATGCAGAGGGGAGAGGTCGTGAGAGTGAAATTCACTGTGCCTGTTGCGTTCAAGCTTCAGTAATTTGCTTTTTTGAGTCCGCTTTCAAATGGGTTTTACGTATGCTTTATGTACTTCTGAGAGAAGTTGAAAGGAAGAAACCGCATTTGAAAGCGGGCTCATTTTTATAAAAATATAATACCATGAAAATTACCGCAATATTATTTTCCTCTATCTTATTGGCCTTGCCGGGTTACGGACAAAATAGAGAGACGGACTATCTGTCGCATGTGCTGGAGAAAATGAATGCCGTGGAATCGGTGACCTATCATTGTGTGATAAAGTCATGGGAACCGGGAGACAAAGAGCTGGTGTACAATGTGCCAATAGAAATTTATGAGCATGTGAATCCGCAGGATACGGCTGTGGGTTATTCTTTCTTGTGTGCCTCGGATAAGGAATTCAGGCAGCCGCTTTGGGTATATGACGGAACTGTGTTTGCTTATATAGAGAAAGAGGAAAAAGAAGTACGGATAGATGATTTCACTCAGAAAAGTTCCCTTCCGTTCAGAGTTATTATGCCGCAAGCTTTTGGTTGCATGAAATCCGTTCTTGAGTATGCATTGAACACCCAGGATAGCATAGTCCTCAGCTTGAAGGATGAGTGGAAAGATTATCTGATGGAATTAAGTATCCATACACCGTATCAGGTGGAGTTCTTTGGTAAGGCCTGTTACATGCCGCAGAATCCGTATGTATATGATCCGACATCTATCTACAAAATCTGGATTTCAAAAGAAGATGACATGCCTTTTCGTTATCGCAGGGAGATGCAGCACAGCATCAGTGAGGGGATTTGTTCCGATTTTGTGTATAATCCTGCAGGAAAGGGAAAAATTGTGGCGGAAGATTATTATCCGGCAGACTATGTGCGGCGTATAAAAGGAGAGAAGTCTCAGAAGGCGACTGTGGATATGATGGGTAAAAAAGCTCCAGACTGGACGCTTACTGACATGAACGGTCAGAAGGTTTCTTTAAGCGGTATAAAGTCGAAGGTCATCTTGTTGCAGTTCACGGGGATAGGCTGCGGACCGTGCAAGATTTCAGTTCCTTTCTTGAACAGGTTGAGAAAAGAATATGCGGTAAATGAACTTGAAGTGCTGGCTGTAGAAACGTGGGGACGGTCGAAATCATCTTGTGAAGTGTATGTGAAAAACCAGGGAATAGAATACGGTTTTCTGACTGCCGATAAGGATACAATTGCTAAACTTATAAATGATTATCAGGCTGGTAATGGAGTTCCGCAGTTTTATTTGATAGGTAAAGACCGCACGATAATTGCAAAGTTTCAAGGCTATGCAGAGAAGACAACGGACGAGGAGATAGAAAAGAAGATAAAAGCGAACTTGTAGATCCGAAAATCGTATTCTTCCAATACCTTGCATTTTCTGTAGATTTTTCTATACATTTGCAGCCGTACATTTATAAACAAAAATAAGACACAATGAAAAATCTAAGAAACATGCTGGCAGCCGGTCTGTTCATGGCCGGAATTTGCTTTACCGCCGGCGCACAGACACAGATTCCGCTGGAAAACTTTTTCAAGAACCCGGAAAAGATAGACTATCAGGTATCGCCCGACGGGACCTACTTTTCATTCATGGCTCCCTACGAGAACCGCATGAACCTTTTTGTACAGAAAATCGGATCGGACACTACCATCCGCATCACATCTGAAACGGAACGTGACATCGCCGCAAGCATGTGGGCCGGCAATAACCGCATCCTTTTCGTCAAGGATACGGGAGGCGACGAGAATTACCAGCTCTATGGCGTGAACATCGACGGTTCTGACCTGAAATCGTACACCAATTTCCCGAAAGTGAGAACCAATATTATCGACCCGCTGGAAAAAATCGATTCACTGGTCATCATCGGCATGAACAAACGTAACCCTCAGGTATTTGACCCGTATCGCCTGAACCTGAACACAGGAGAATTGACCTTGTTGGCCGAGAACCCAGGCAATATACAGGGATGGATGACCGACCACGACGGCAAGCTGCGTGTAGCCATTGCCATAGTAGATGGGGTCAATAAGCAGATACTATACCGTGAAACGGAAGACCAGCCGTTCCAACCGGTATTGACCACCAACTTTAAGGAAACCGTCGGTTTTGCCGTCTTTACGCCCGACAACAAGATGGTCTATGCACTGACCAACGTCGGACGCGACAAGACCGCACTGGTCCTGATGGATCCGAAAACCTGCGAAGAGAAGGAGGTCCTGTACATGAACGACAAGTACGACATCTCGGGCTTCAGCTACTCCGAAAAGAAGAACCGGCTGACAGTAGTAGCCTGTGAAGGGCACAAGGACATGATCCGCCACTATTTCGACAAAGAGGAAGAAGGGATACGTCATAAACTGGAAGCACAGCTTCCGGGCTATAACGTCAGTATCACCAGCCAGAGCAGAGACGAGAATATCCGCCTGATCCATGCCGGCAATGACCGCACATACGGAAGCTACTACCTCTATAATGTAAAGGAAAACAAGCTCACCAAGGTGGCCGACATAGCGCCCTGGATTAAAGAAGAGGAAATGTGCGCCATGAACCCGATTACCTATACCAGCCGTGACGGACTGACCATAGAAGGTTACCTGACTCTGCCGAAAGGTTATACCATGGAAAATGCAAAGAACTTGCCGGTTGTGGTCAATCCGCATGGAGGACCGTGGGCACGCGATTCCTGGGGATACAATCCGGAAGTACAGTTCCTTGCTAGCCGTGGCTATGCCGTACTGCAGATGAACTTCCGCGCCTCAACCGGATACGGACGCAAGTTTACTGAACTGGGCTACAAGCAATGGGGACAGACCATGCAGAATGACATTACCGACGGAGTAGAATGGCTGATCAAGAAAGGGATAGCCGACCCGAAGCGGGTGGCCATCTATGGAGCAAGCTATGGAGGTTACGCTACCCTGGCAGGAGTGACCTTTACTCCCGACCTGTATGCCTGCGCCGTCGATTACGTAGGAGTGTCCAATTTGCTTTCGTTCATGAATACGATTCCTCCCTACTGGAAACCGTTGCTCGACATGATGCACGAAATGGTGGGCGACCCCGCAACCGACAAAGAAATGATGGAAAAATACTCGCCTGTTTTCCATGTAGACCAGATTAAGGCTCCGCTGTTCATCGCCCAGGGTGCAAACGACCCGCGCGTCAACAAAGCCGAATCTGACCAGATGGTAGAAGCCTTGAAGAAACGAGGTGTGGAAGTGGAATACATGGTAAAGGAAAATGAAGGACACGGATTCTATAATGAAGAGAACAAGTTCGACTTCTACCGTGCCATGGAGAAATTCCTTGACAAGCATCTGAAATAAACACTTCAGCCTGATTATTATTAAACCGGATTCTCCAAAATCCTTGCATTTTCTGTAGATTTTTATATACATTTGCAGCCGTACATTTAAACAAAGAGAAAACAGATGCATCGTATCGCTTCCTATTCGCGCAAAGTCATGCTTCGGTTCCGTCGTTGGAGCCGGAAGGAATATGCTGCGTTCGTGAGCCTGCATCGCCACGTCACCATCGGACAGGTGGGACGGGGAATTGCGGATGCCTCACTGGGTAAGCAGAAAGCGACCGTGCGCACGGGAGCGAAAAGTGCGGTGACCTCATGGACCAGTGTGGTGGAGGAGGAGTGGCCGCTGGGAGGCGGAACGACCGGATGGGAAGGAGCACTGGCAGGGATTGGTGTGCCCGAACGACAGGGACAGTCCTGCAGACAAAGGGATGAGGTGCCTGCTTCTTTTTGTACGACGATGAGATTTGAAACAAGCATACCGAAAGGGGTGTACTCGTTCGCGACTCAGTCTGACAGACGTAGCCGTAACGGGTACACTCCTTCTTTTTTATGAATAAATACGTATGGAAAGATTACAGAAACTGGAAGAGAAAATAAAAGAAGGACAGGTGCTGACTGCCGAAGAGGCTTTGTGGCTGTTGGAAGAAGCACCTTTTGACGCATTGTGTGAAACGGCCCACCGCATCACGGAGGCATACGCTTCGCGGAAGTTTGACATGTGTTCTATCATCAATGCCAAGTCGGGACGTTGCCCGGAAAACTGCAAATGGTGCGCCCAGTCGGCACATCATCACACGGGCGTGGAGGAATACGGACTGGTGAGCGAAGAAGAATGTTTGCGTCAGGCACAGATGAACGAGCACCAGGGGGTATCGCGTTTCTCGCTGGTGACCAGCGGACGCCGGCCTTCGGCAGGAGAGTTGGAGAAATTGTGTGCGCATTTTGAATATGTGCGGGCGCATAGCAGCATCAAGTTGTGTGCATCTTTGGGGCTGGCCACGGAGGAACAGCTTGCGGCGTTGCACCGTGCGGGGGTGAGCCGTTATCATTGCAATCTGGAGACGGCGCCTTCGTTTTTCCCGAACCTGTGCTCCACGCATACCCAAGCCCAGAAGATAGATACGTTGCAGGCGGCTCGCCGGGTGGGCATGGACGTGTGCAGCGGAGGCATCATCGGCATGGGAGAAACACCTGCCCAGCGGGTGGAACTGGCGCTGACCTTGCGGGAACTGGAGGTGCAGTCTATCCCGTTGAACCTGTTGCAGCCCATCAAGGGAACGCCGCTGGAACATGCGAAACCGCTGACAGCGGAAGAGGTGTTGCGCACGGTGGCCATGTTCCGCATAGTGAACCCGACAGCTTTCCTCCGTTTTGCCGGAGGACGTTCGCAGCTGAGTGAGGAGACGGTGGACCGTGCTTTGTATGTGGGCATCAATTCGGCCATTGTGGGCGATTTGCTGACTACTCTCGGTTCTAAAGTATCAAAAGACAAAGAACGTATAAAAGGAGCAGGATATGAATTGTGAGAAACTGTTTGACGAATTTGACCGGGACCACTTGTGGCATCCGTACACTTCGACCTCAAATCCGTTGCCTACTTACAAGGTGGAACGGGCAGAGGGCTGTACGTTGACCCTGGCCGACGGCACGGAGCTGATTGACGGCATGTCGTCGTGGTGGTGTGCCGTACATGGATACAATCATCCGGTATTGAACCGGGCGGTGGAGGAACAGCTCCACCGGATGTCGCACGTGATGTTCGGGGGACTGACCCACGAACCGGCCATCGAACTGGGAAAGGAATTGTTGAAAATCGTGCCTCCCAGCATGGAGTATATTTTTTATGCAGACAGTGGGTCGGTGGCTGTGGAGGTGGCCTTGAAGATGGCGGTGCAGTATCAGTTTGCAGCCGGCCATCCGGAGAAGAACAACTTCGTGACCATTCGCTCGGGCTACCACGGCGATACGTGGAACGCCATGTCGGTGTGCGACCCGGTGACGGGCATGCACAGCCTGTTCGGTTCGGCCCTTCCGGTACGCTATTTCGTGCCGGCTCCGCAGTGCCGTTTCGGCGCGGAATGGGACGAGAAAGACATCGAGCCGTTGCGGGAAGTCATCACGCAGCACCATGGCGAGCTGGCGGCCCTGATTCTGGAACCGATCGTGCAGGGAGCCGGAGGGATGCGTTTCTACCATCCGCAGTATTTACGGGAGGCGGCACGCCTCTGCCGGGAACACGGCATGCTCCTGATTTTTGACGAGATTGCCACGGGCTTCGGGCGTACGGGCAAGCTCTTTGCATGGGAACATGCGCAGGTGGAACCGGATATCATGTGCATTGGAAAGGCACTGACCGGAGGATACATGACCTTCTCGGCGGTGCTGGCTTCGGCGAAGGTGGCCGACTGCATTTCTTCCAAGGAACCGCGTGCCTTCATGCATGGGCCTACGTTCATGGGCAATCCGCTGGCGTGTGCTGTGGCACTGGCTTCTGTCCGGTTGTTGTTGTCGTCTGGCTGGCAGGAGAAAGTGCTCCGCATTGAGGCACAGTTGAAAGAGGAACTGGCGCCGGCGGCTGCGTTGCCGCAGGTGGCTGACGTCCGGGTACTGGGGGCCATCGGGGTGATTGAAACTAAGAAGCCGGTCGACATGGGCTGGATGCAGCGGCGGTTTGTGGAAGAAGGCATCTGGGTACGTCCGTTCGGACGGCTGGCCTACATCATGCCGCCTTTCATCATCCGTCCGGAGCAGCTGACCAAGCTGACGAGCGGTTTGTGTAAGATTGTGGGCGAAATGCCGGAATAAAAACAAAGGAGGAACATCATGGAAAATGAAATACAACCCGGACCGGACAGGGATTTCCTGCTGGAACTGGACAAGCTGGAGGCGTGCGGCAACCTGCGCGTGTTGCCGGAAACCTGCTGTGACGGGAAATGGATTGAAGCCGGCGGACGGCGGATGCTGAATCTGTCATCGAACGATTACCTGGGACTGGCTTCGGACAAGGCGTTGCGCGAGGAATTTCTGCGGACGGTGAAGGAGAGGGACTTGTGCTTTTCTTCCTCGTCTTCACGGTTGCTGACGGGCAACTTCCCGGCTTATCGGGAATTGGAAACGTTGCTGGTTTCGCTCTTCGGGGCGGAGAGTGCACTGGTGTTCAGCAGCGGGTATCACATGAACACGGGGATTCTGCCGGCGGTGACCGATGCGAATACCCTGATTCTGGCCGACAAGCTGGTGCATGCGAGTCTGATTGACGGCATCCGTCTGTCGGCAGCCAAGTGCATCCGCTACCGCCATCAGGACTATGCACAGCTGGAGAATCTGCTGGCCAAGTATCACGGTTCGTATCACCGGATTGTCATCGTGACGGAAAGTGTGTTTAGCATGGACGGTGATGTGGCTTCGCTCGACCGACTGGTGGCACTGAAGCGCTGTTACGACCACGTGATGCTGTATGTGGACGAGGCGCATGGCATTGCGGTGCGAGGGGCGCATGGACTGGGGGTGGCCGAGGAACAAGGCTGCCTGAAGGACATCGATTTCCTGTGCGGCACCTTCGGCAAGGCGATGGCTTCCGTCGGGGCGTATGTGGTGTGCCGGAAGGTGATTCGCGATTATCTGGTGAACCGGATGCGGACGTTGATTTTCACCACGGCATTGCCTCCTGTCAACGTGGCTTGGACGCGGTTTGTCTTGTCGCGGTTGGAGGAGATGCAGGCACGGCGGGAGCACCTGGCACAGATTTCAGCGCGTCTGCGGGAGGCTGTCCGTGAAAGCGGGGCCGATTGCCCGTCGGAAAGCCACATCATCCCTTTGGTGGTAGGAGCCAACGAGAAGGCCATTTGGAAGGCACTGCAGATGCAGGAACACGGCTTCTATGTGTTGCCCGTGCGTCCGCCTACGGTGCCCGAAGGGACGGCACGGTTACGCTTCTCGCTGACCGCGCTGATTGAAGCGGACGAAGTGGCGCGTTTGTGTCACGAATTGAAGGAATGAATCGGAAAGAATTGAAGGAATGAAACAACTGTTTATCAAGAAGGAAGGAAACCCGGTGTTGCTGCTTTTCTTTGCGGGCTGGGGTTCGGACGAAAACCTGTTTGGCAGTCCGGTGCCGGAAGGGTGCGATTACTTGCTGTGTTTTGATTACAAGAATATGGACTTTGACTACAGCCTGTTGGGCGGCTATCAGGAGATACGGGTCCTGGCTTGGTCCATGGGTGTATGGGTGGCCTGCCAGACCTTGACTGGGAAGGATTATCCCTACGGGATGAGGCTGGCTGTGAACGGGACTCCTTATCCCATCCATGACACTAAAGGGATTCCGGAAGTTATTTTCCGGGGGACGCTGGAGAATTTTTCGGAACCGGTGCTGGTGCGTTTCCGTCGGCGGATTTGCGGGTCGGCGGCGCAGGTGAAACTGTTTTTGGCGCATCATCCTTATCGGACGTTGGATGACTTGCATCAGGAACTGGCCGACGAGTGGACGATGGTGAAGGCCCTTCCGGCGTGGAAATGGGACTGGGACAAGGCAATTGTCGGGACCTCGGACAAGATTTTCCCGCCGCAGAACCAGCGGGAAGCTTGGCAAGGCGTACCGGTGGAAGAGAAGGACGTGGAACACTATAACGAGGAACTATTCCGGCAGTTGCTGAGCGGAGAAAGTAGTTTATGGACAAGACCCTGATCAGTCGGCGTTTTGCGAAGGCCGTGGGCACTTACCTGGACAAAGCCGACGTGCAGCGTTACGTGGCGTCGCGGATGGCGGAACTGACGGGCCGTTATATCCCGGAAGACGTACAGGAACGGGTGCTGGAGATTGGTTGCGGCACGGGCATGTTCACGCGGATGTACCTGAAACAGGCAACTCCGGAAGAGATGTGGCTGAACGACCTTTGTCCGGAGGTAAAACCCTATCTGGCCGATGTGTTGGGCGAGAAGGTGCATTTTGTGGCGAAGGATGCGGAGACGCTGGCTTTTCCCGGAGGGCAGGACCTGATTGTGTCGTGCTCGGCGGTGCAGTGGTTCGATGATTTGCCGCGCTTCTTTTCGGGGTGTCGGAGGCTGCTGCACGAAGGAGGCTACCTGGCTTTCAGTACCTTCGGCCCTCACAACACGGAGGAGGTGGCCACGCTGGCTTCGGCAGGGCTTTCGTATCCGTCGTTGGAGGCACTGCGGGAGATGCTGGCCGCCCGTTACGAGGTGGTATATGCCCATGAGGAGCAGTTGCGCCTGTCGTTCGCTTCCCCGCTGGAGGTGTTGCGGCACCTGAAAGAGACGGGAGTGACGGGCACGGCAGCACAGGCCTGGACACGAGGCAGGCTGCAGGAGTTCTGCCGGAATTATACCGAACGGTTTTCGGATGAGCGGGGCAGGGTGTATCTTACCTTTCATCCCATTTATATGATATGTAGAAAATAAAATACTAAAAGCGATACGGAAATGAAAAAAAATGTATATTTTGTGAGTGGCATCGACACGAACATCGGAAAGAGTTATGCCACAGCTTATTTGGCCAAGACATGGAACGAGCGGGGTATCCGCACCATTACGGAAAAACTGATTCAGACGGGTAATATGGACCTGTCGGAAGACATCGAGTTGCACCGTCGGATTATGGGTACAGGCTTGTTGCCGGAGGATAAGGAACGGCTGACGATGCCGGAGATTTTTTCTTATCCCTGCTCTCCGCACCTGGCTGCAGAGATTGACAAGCGTCCGATTGACTTCGACAAGATTGAACGGGCTACGCAGACGTTGAGTGAGCGTTACGACGCGGTGTTGTTGGAAGGGGCCGGGGGACTGATGGTGCCTTTGACGCGCGAATTGCTGACCATTGACTACGTGGCACAGAAACAGTATCCGCTGGTGTTCGTGACTTCCGGACGACTGGGAAGCATCAACCATACGTTGCTGAGCCTGGAGGCGATGAGCCGCCGGGGCATCCGTCTGCATACGCTGGCCTACAATCTCTTCCCGGAGGAAGACGATGAAATTATCCGTCGGGATACGGAGGAATACATGCGCGATTTGCTGAAACGGGAATATCCGGAAGCAGAGTTCGTGGTGATTCCGTTTTTAGGTAATAAATAAAAGGAAGAAAGTGAAACAGGGGTATTATCACCTGCTGGCCATTTTGGTGGTCGCAGTGTGGGGATTGACGTATATCTCCACCAAGGTGCTGATTCAGCATGGACTGCATCCGCACGAGATTTTTTTCTATCGTTTTCTGATTGCTTATGCAGGTGTTTGGGTGATTTCCCCCCGTCGTTTGCTGGCTAATAGTTGGAGGGATGAAGGTTTGCTGCTTTTAGGCGGCTTCTTTGGAGGTGCGCTTTACTTCTATACGGAAAATACGGCATTGGGAATTACGCAGGTTTCGAATGTGGCTTTTCTGTTGTGTACAGCTCCCTTGATGACGGCATTGCTTTCATCAGTTCTCTACAAAGAGGAACGACTGACCCGCCGGTTGCTGGGCGGATCGGCACTGGCTCTGTGTGGAGTGGCTTTGATTGTGTTTGAGAAACAACACGGAGTACAAGTTTCCCCGTGGGGCGATTTGCTGACCTTGTGTGCAGCTTTCTCGTGGGCGTGCTATAGTTTGGTGATTCGTCAGCTTTCAGGTCGTTATCCGGTGTCGTTCATCACTCGGAAAGTGTTTTTCTATGGGATAATCACTATCCTGCCGCTATTTGGAATTTATCATTTCCGGTTGAATGCGGGGATTTTGGTGCAGCCGTCAGTTTGGATGAATCTGTTGTTCTTGGCATTGGTAGCCTCGCTGGTCTGCTTTGTGGTTTGGAACGTGGCTCTGAAGAAGATAGGAGTGGTACGTACTTCCAACTATATCTACTTGGGGCCGTTGGTCACGCTGGCCGCTTCCATGTGTATATTGGGAGAAAAACTAAGTCTTTGTGCAATTGTGGGATCGGCCTGCATCTTGTGCGGGGTGTACTGGGCAGAAAAGAAACATTGAGTCTTCCGGTTTTGAGATTGACAAGTTTAGGGAAATCCCTACCTCAAAATAGGGATTTCCTGCTTGATGGGGAGAAATATCTTCCTATTTTTGTACTAGAATAAAAAGGTAAAACCGTTAAAAGATAGAATTATGAGGAAGTTGAAAGTATTTGCTTCGTTGATATGGGCAAGTTTGCCGCTTTTTGTGGCGGCCCAGAGTAACGACGACCTTTACTTCGTGCCTAAGAAGAAGGCAGAAACGAAGAAGGAGACCGTAGTAGCCCCGAAGCAGAATCAGGGGACAGCGGTATATTCCACATCGGCCACTTCCACTCCGGTGGTGGTGAAAGATGCGGCAGGAAACACACGTGATGTGGACGAGTACAACCGTCGGTACACATCGCGGGAAAACACGTTCTCCATGCAGAACGATACGCTTTACATACAGGAAAAACCGTATGGAGAGCGGGGAGAATGGGTGAACGGCTTTGAAGGTTCACAAGATGATTATGAGTATGCTATGCGCATCGTCCGTTTTCGGAGTCCGCGCTATGCCATTCCGGTGAGCAGCCCGCTGTATTGGGACGTGGTGTACGGAGCCTTCCCTTCCTGGGATTGGAACGTGTATGACGACGGACTGTATGCATACGTGTTCCCTACTTACAGCAATCCGCTGTGGTGGGACTGGAGATGGAACTGGAGCATTGCCGGACCGCGATTTGGCTGGTATTCTCCATGGTATTATAGCAGCTGGTATTCTCCTTATTGGTATGGTAGCTACTGGGGTGGTTACTGGGGCAGCTATTGGGGAGGCTACTGGGGCGGTTATTGGGGTCCCGGATGGCATCATCATTACCCCTATTATGGATGGCGAGGAGGCGCTTATCAAGGGCACTCTTATACCTATAACAACCGCCGTGCAGAAAATATGGTACGGAACGGTACGGTGGGGACTGCGTTCGACCGTAACGGCAGAACGGGAGGCCGCGTGATGAGTGGATTGGACCGTAACGGCAGAACGGGAGGTCGTGTTGTGACCGGTACCGATGGAGTACGTTCTATCCGTCCGGACGGTGCTTCCAGAGTGCGTCGTACGGGTACAAGATACACACGCCCGTCTCAGGGATTGGGTGAGTCCACTTATTCTCGTCCTAGTAGTACACGCCCGAATTCCTATCGAAATACGGATGTGTTCAACCGGATGAATCAGAATTCGAACCGGACGAATGGGCTTAATAATTCGCGGACAAATTCAAATTCTTCTGTCAGAAGTTACAGTAACTTTGGAGGAGGAAGCTATCGTTCTACTACGGGGGGCGGCGGTTCTTCCAGAGGTGTAAGTACCGGTGGCGGTGGTGGTGCTCGCAGAAGATAAATGTGTAAATAAAATGAAGTTAAAGATGAAAAAGAGATATATGTATGCAGTGGCCTGTTCAGTGCTGTGTGGCGCACAGGCCATGGCGCAGACTGCGTATGATGCGGTCCGTTATGCGGGGGATGAATTGAATGGAACAGCCCGTTTTGTCGGAATGGGGGGGGCCATGGGTGCTTTGGGTGCAGATATTTCGGTCATCGGTACCAACCCGGCGGGTATCGGCTTGTTCAGGGGACACGATGTGTCTACGTCATTTGGCATGAATGCCACAAAGGCGGAAAGTGACTTTAATGGGAATGTGATGAACGACAAACGGAATAAGGCTTCGTTTGATCAGATTGGTTTTGTGTATTCTACCAAAATCGGCAACCGTACGACGCTTCGTTACCTGAATTTTGGTTTTAACTATCATAAAAGCCGGAATTTCAACCGGCAGTTTGCAGCAGGCGGTATGCTGGGCGGACTCTCACAGACGCAGCAGATGGCCAATATGGTAGGCGGGTCTATCTATTCCATCAGTGAAATGGATGACATTTATAACTATGGGACAGAAGGGCACAGCGGACTTTCGAACCCTTACTACAATACCAATTATCCGTATCTGGGCGTCATGGGTGTCCGTACGGAACTGGTCGGAGTGGGCACATTGGCCAATGGGAAGCAAGTACCGATGGGCTGGAACGGTAATGCAAACGGTTTCCGCAGCCGGGAGGAAGGTGGTATCAACCAGTATGACTTCAACGTGGCGTTTAATGTGGAAGACCGGATGTATTTCGGTATCACGCTGGGCGTGAATGACGTGAATTATACTCGCAGCACCTATTATACGGAAGATGTGTACGATGGCGATCACTCAGGTTATTATGAGTTGCGAAATGCTTACCGTACGGAAGGAACTGGATTGAACTTGAAATTCGGTGCTATTTTCCGTCCGATAGAAGATTCTCCGTTCCGCTTTGGTCTGGCCATTCATACGCCTACCTGGTACAGTTTAACCGACAAATATTCTTCGGAGATTTATTCGGAACTGAATTATAAATTCGCGAATGAAGCTGACAATACGCAGTTCAAGGCTGATGAACGGACGATAGATTATGCTGGAGAGTCTCTGCAGGATTATCGGTTGGTGACTCCGTGGAAATTCAATGTCAGCGCAGGAACTACTTTGGGAGGAATCATGGCTTTAGGTGCAGAATATGAATATGCAGGCTATAATGCTTCTCGGATGTATTACAACGACGGGACTCCAATGGAGAACCAGAATGAGTACACCAAGTCTATCCTGAAAGGACAACATACACTGCGTGTGGGAATGGAAACACGTATCTCTTCGGCTTTCAGCGTAAGAGCAGGTTATAACTATTCTACTTCGGCCTTTAAGTACGGAGCATACAAATCGCTGAATGCAAACGATATGCGTACGGATACGGAATATATGAATGACTTGGCCCGCAATACGGTAACCGTGGGCTTAGGTTATAGAGGAAAATGGTTCTATACGGATTTGGCATATAAATATGACATATATAAATCCGATTTTTATGCCTTCAGTGATGAGGCTTTGCCAGCCACAAAGGTTACCAATGAACGTCATCAGCTGTTGCTGACATTGGGCGTTCACTTCTAAGCGTTCATTGTGTTTGTTTTATTTTAATATGGGAGTTGCTTTTGTTGATCGAGGCAGCTCCCTTTTTTATTCTTTTTTGTCGCGGTATTCTTTCTTTTTCCAGAAATTGAATCCCATGTAGATACGCAGGCTTCCAAAAGAGTTGGTCATGGAGAAAGTGGGTTTCCGGTAATCATAGGTGTGGAGTACGAGGGAGGCTCCTACATAATATTTGCTGTTGTTCCAGGTGATTCCGGCACGGGTAATCAAATCGAAATTGATGTCTCTGATCCATTGGGTCCAGTTGGTTCCACTTTGGGTAGGCTGGTCGTTGATGCGGGCCTTTTTGTAGGCGATGGCTGGAAGCAAGGAAATGTTCAGCAGACAGTTCTTGGCAAATACCCAGTTGTAGCCATAACCAACGCTGAGGTTGTAATCAGTGTAGCGCAGGCTGTGGAATTTCAGGGAGGAGCTGAGCTGTTGCTGCATCTCATCGGGCAGTTGGGTGTAGTCGAAGGAGATGTTGTGTTGTGAATAGGAGAATCCGGCCAGCAGAGAACCGCAACTTTTCCGCTGGTTGGTCGACTGGCTGTAGGCTGCAGGGTAGGAGAAACGTTTGTGGTTGAAAATCCAGTAGGCATTCAGTCCCTTGATGTTGCTTTGGAAGCCGTTGAACTGCGTGTTTGTATAGTCCTTGCTCAGACTGAAATTTTCGTACGAAGAAATTTTGAAATCACTGCCTGTTTTCCGGTAGTAAAGGTCTACTCCAAATTTGGCGCTGTACAGGTTGAATACAATTTCTTTTCGGGGAGCTTTGTTCTTTCCTTTTCCTAAAAGGTCTTTGATATCAAACGAAAGTCCCAGAAAAATCCATCTCCATCCGAAGTAGACTCCCAGCTTGGTGTTGATGTGGGGGGCAAAACTCAGGCTTTGTCCGTCGTTGCTACCAAGGCGGTAGTGCTCATACCAGGAGCTTTGTTCCAGCATGAAAGCTAGGTTGTATTGGTTAGGAGAGATATAAGTGGTATCTATTGTGTTTAACTTAATCCCGGCTTTTTTTATTTCATTCCCTGTGAATTTGATGGAACGTACAATGCCGTTGCTCAAACTGCCCAATGAAAGGCGTGGAAAGGAGATGAGTTTAGGCTTGTCATGGGCCACACTGTCCTGCTTCTCTGCTTGAGCTAGACTATGAGCCGGGCAGAAAAGGAATAGAGACAGTATGGTCAACAAGGAGAGAGGTTTCACTCTATCATAAAGGTTTAAAGTTTGTTCAGGATTCGGTCCATAACCCAGTTCGTGGGAGTGGCACTGATTCCGTCGCAGGTGCAGACTGCTTTTCCTTGCAGGTGTTCTACTACAGCCTTAATCAGCGGCAACTGTACGTGGGGCGGATTTGGGGGAAGAATTTCTTCGCGTCCACGTTCCGTATGCAGGGCAATGGGGTCGTAGGTAAAAACAGAAAAACAAATCATGCCTTTGTCTCCGATAATTTCAATACGGTCTTCTTTGGCTGATTCATGTGCGACGAAACACCACGAACCGGAACCTGGCAGTCCGGAATCAAACTTGAAACAGGCACTGATGGTATCTTCTGCTTCGTACAGACCGCCGCGATTACTCTTGTAGCCTTCGGCTTCGAGGATACAACCAAACATGTCTTGCAGCAAATCCAGCTGGTGAGGAGCCAAGTCGTAGAAGTAACCTCCACCGGCGATGTCTGGTTGTACACGCCACGGCAGGTTTTTGCTGTTGTAATCCAAAGCACGGGGCGGCTGTGCAAAACGAATCTGTACATTGATGACGTTACCAATCTCTCCCTCATCAACCAGCTGTCGTACTTTTTGGAAATAGGGCAGGTAGCGGCGGTAGTAAGCTACAAAACAAGGAACTCCTGTCTCCTTGGAGATGCGGTTGATGCGGGCACAGTCTTCGTAACTGGCGGCCATCGGTTTCTCAATGTAGACCGGTTTTCCGGCTTTCATGGCCATGATAGCAAAGGTGGCGTGTGAGGAGGGAGGGGTAGCAATATAGATGGCATTCACATCTTCATCTCCAATCAGTTCCTGTGCGTCGGTGTACCACCGGGGAATCTGGTGGCGTATGGCGTATGATTTGACTTTTTCTTCTTCACGGCTCATAACCGCTACAACTTTGGAGCCTTCAATCATGTTGAAGGCCGGACCGCTTTTCTTTTCGGTGACTTCACCGCATCCGATGAATCCCCAGTTTACTTTATCGAGTTTGATCATAGATGAGTGGTTTTAGTAAAAATATTTTTTATATAATACCCGATAGTCTTCACTTTTCATGTACTGGTTTAACCAGACATTCAGGCTGTCGAGCAGGAGGGGGGCGTGTTTAGCCACTCCCCATGCATAAAACTGAGTGAAGCTGATATCGGTATCGATGTCTAGATTGGGGTATAATCCGATGTTGGCTTTGGCGATGTTTTCGTCACATACAGCGTAGTCGATGTCTCCCTCGGAAACCATGGCCATGAGCTGTTCGGGGCCATACTGGTCTATTTCTTTAATATAAATAGTATCGGCAATTTCATTAATCAGGTTATGCAGTCGAAGAAGAGCTGGGGAACCTTTGACGATGTGCAGCATTTTACCTCCCAACTCCAGTTGATTTTGTATATACAGACTGTCTTTACCTTCTTCTCGTTTTCGTTGTACCAAAATCTGTTTGCTCAACAATAGAGGCTGGGTAAAGAGTAGGGTATCTTTTGAGCGGGTGGTTACAATGGTACCTGTAGCTATCAGGTCGTACTTCCCTTCGCTGATGCCTTTCAACCGCTCTTCAAAACTCATTTCTGGAGTAATTTCCAAGCGGAGATTTTTGGCTTTGGCAAAAGCGTTCAGCAGTTCATAATCGAAACCGGAAATGCTGTCTTTGTCTGCGTGGTAGCTGATGGAATTGTATTCCATGACAGCACGAAGAATGCCTGAGCGGATAATCTCCGGATAGTCACGTGGAGTGAACTTCGGATGTGTCTCATGATGTGAACAAAGACGCACCAGAATCAGCAGGAGAATAATCCCACCTGTCAGGTAGAAAAGTTTGTTTTTCTTCATGGCCGTTAGTCAAAGAAGTTCCAGGAAAGACCGACCTTCAGGATACGCGGGTTGAGCGGATAGTGGGGAGCAAGAAAGTAGCTTTTTTCTCCAGTACGTTGCAACAGGTTGTACATCTGCACGAAGATACGCGTACGCTTCAGGTGCAGGTTGATGTATCCGTTGATGAGGGGATAGCCTCCCAGCTTGTATCGTGTATCCGGATTCTGCAAGTAGAACTGTCCGATGGCCGGTGCATAGTCAGGAGCATAATATTGTGTGAAGTAACGCATGTCAGCTCCCATTTCAATTTGAAGGACATTTTTGGCCAGTCCGAACTGAAGATACAAGTCGTGGTAAAGCACGAGTTCCGGAAGAGGTAATACAGTGGCATTACTTGTCTTCTGGTAGGTGATTTCATTGTCCAGATGGAGAATACCCAGCTTGAAATCCTGGCGTAAGGTAGCGCTGAACACCTGGATACTTCCAGAGTATTGGCTTACGGCCATATTGTTTTTGTAGCTGACTACATCATTGTTTGTGTATTTTACGGATGTATTGTCCAGATACGTGTAATTGGTAATGTTTTCTACTCCGGCTTTCAGTTGTGTACGCCAGCGGTCAATGCTCAGTTTTCCTTCAATGCGGGTACGCATGATTTTACTCAGGTCATTATCCCACCAGTAGTGTTTGGAGTGGAAATGGCGGTAATAGAATGTCGGGTTCAAGTTCTTGATATAAGCATTGGCTTCCAGGCGGACTGTATCGTTGAACAGACGGAAATTCAAATCGCCTTGTCCTTCCACGCTGAACTGTCCGGCGTCTTCTCCAATCATGGCAATTTCTCCTAGCACGTTGTAATGTAAAGTCTTTCCCTGCGACTTGATGAGCTGTCCTCCAATAGAAAGCACATTTTCTTTGTGGCTGGTCGGAATTCGGCGCCCAGGAGTACCAGTTATCGTATCGGTAAGTGTGAAGTTTCGATGCTCAAAGCTGGCAAAAACCGTCAGTCCCGCCTTTGCCCATTTGTTGAAACCTTCCCGGAGAGCGATGCCTACGGTATTTTTGATAGAAAAGTTCTTGGTCACATCGAGAGAGTCTTTTCCAAGGTAGTTGTGCTCGAAATATTTTTCATTCTGACTGGTGTCATAAGAAATGTATTTTCTTCGGTTAATGTCTACGTTTACGGTGTGGATGAAACTGGTGACCGGCACAAATACTTCTTTGGTAATCGTATCGTTCTCAGTGGCTTCGTCCCGATAGAATCCCAAGTTGTATCGGTGTGTCAGGAATGCGTGGTATCCCGTGTTGTGGTTCCAGATATTTGACAAGTTGGTCGGAATGGAGTAGGTTTCATAAGTCCGGTTTCCTTCGGCCATTTCCAGTGGATTGGTGATGTAACGATCGTCCGTGATACCCCCGTTCTCGGCGACTTTCAGGTTGTCGTTGATGAAACTGAAATGCATGTCATATTTGTCTCCGTGATAATAGGCAAAAAGATTGCCGTTGAACAAGGCAGTCGACTGGCTGTCATATTTTCCTCGTCCGTAAGTATAATCGATGTCGAAGCCAAAGCCCATGCGTTTGTTGACGTTGACAGCAAAATAGGCTTTGAAACGCTCTTCTCCGTAACGTCCGTCACCTTGTTTGAAATAGGTCAGGTTAGTAAAAGGTGATTTTGTATTGGTATAAATGATGTCACTCGGTTTCCTTACTGTAAAATCATACGGGTCGGTAAAGAAAAACTGGCTGCTTTCTTTCCGCTCGAAAAACACGTGGGAGATGCGTGGAGAGCCCAAATTTCCAAGGTAGGTGTAATGTCCGGTAGGCCCTCCCGTGTCATTGGAATTTTGAAATCCATGTTGTAGCGTGTCTACGGGGACTGCGGTCATTTCGCCAAAACGTTCATCGATTTTCCAGGAGTTGAGTCCTACGGGCACTGTATTGGCATCGATGACAGCAGTGGTATCAATCGGGTTTCCGTTTCGGTCATACCTGTTTCCGTCCTGGCCTGTGGCAGATGTTCCATATTGTCCGTATTGGGTCAGGGTGTTCTGTGCGGGCAATGAGCCACACAGAAGTATGAGTATAGCTATAAAAAGTATTTTCTTCATAATGGGGCAAAGATACAATAAAAAAGCGAAAACGGGAGATTGTGTCTTTCAAAATGTAGATACGCTTTTATAGAAATGAACGGGCTGGGAAAAGAGAAGGCCGCAAGGACATTCTTTCATGAAATATCCTCACAGCCTTTCAGGTAGCCAGTATGAGTTTTTAATGAGGTTCAGACTTCCTTGATGATTTCCATTCCGATTTTAATGGCTTCTTCGTTCATTGGAATCAAGTGATGATGACGTTCGGGCAGCGTCTTGCGCAATGCCTTTACTACACTGTCAATGGATACGATAGGGCGTATCTTTAAAAGGCCACCCAATACAATCATGTTGAAGGTCTTGGCCATTTTCCGTTCGTTGGCTTCGTCCATGGCATCGATGCGGTACACATGGATGTCTTTGCGGGTCGGGGGATTGATAATGCCGTAGCCGTCATAAATCAGAACGCCGCCCGGTTTTACCTTGTTCTCAAACTTGGCAAGCGAAGGTTGGTTTAGAATGATAGCTGTATCGTATTTGCTGAGAATCGGGGAAGAGATACGTTCGTCGCTGACGATGACGGTGACGTTGGCCGTACCTCCGCGCTGTTCGGGACCGTAGGCAGGCATCCAGGTCACTTCCTTGTTTTCCATCAACCCGGAATATGCCAGGATTTTTCCCATGGAAAGTACCCCTTGTCCTCCAAATCCTGCGATGATAATTTCTTCTTTCATAGGTATGCGAATGATTATTTAATATCTGTAGTATCTTTCAGGTCGCCCAGCGGGTAGAACGGGAACATGTTCTCTTCCATCCATTTGTTGGCGGCTTCGGGTGACATCTTCCATCCGGAGTTGCAGGTAGACACAATTTCTACCAGGCTGGAGCCTTTTTTCTGCATGGAGCATTCAAAGGCTTTGCGGATGGCTTTCTTTGCCTTGCGGATGGCAGCCACTGACTGTACAGACTGACGAGTGACGTAGGCCGTTCCTTGCAGGGTAGCAGCAATTTCTGTCATCTTCAGCGGGTAGCCGTGAATTTCCGGTACACGTCCGTAGGGACAGGTGGAAGTTTTCATGCCCACCAGTGTGGTCGGAGCCATCTGTCCGCCGGTCATACCGTAGATGGCATTGTTGATGAAAATAATGGCAATGTGTTCGCCACGGTTCAACGCATGGATGGTTTCTGCCGTACCAATGCAGGCCAAGTCACCGTCGCCTTGGTAAGTGAATACCAGACGGTCGGGCCAGAGGCGTTTGATAGCAGTGGCCAAGGCAGGTGCACGTCCGTGTGCAGCTTCCTGGCAGTCGATGTCCAGGTAGTTATACATGAATACGGCACATCCCACCGGACTTACTCCGACGGCTTTCTCGGCCATACCCATTTCGTCGATGACTTCGGCAATCAGTTTGTGGACTACTCCGTGGCTGCATCCCGGACAGTAGTGCATCGGGTTATCGTTCAGCAATCGAGGCTTCTGATAAACCAGATTTTCAGGTTTGATTATATCTTCTTTTGTCATAATTGGTTCTCCTGTAGTTTATCATAGAAAGAAACGGAACACGAACTCCATCATCTTCAGGAAAAGAGAGGCACCGCACACGTAGAAGAATACGGTCTTGTCGTCACCCAAAGTGAAATAGAGAATTACGGAAATCAGTGCACCGATCATAAACAACACGTTTAAAACGGCTCTTATTCTGTCGGTATCCATAACTTATTTGATCAGTTTTTCTTTAATGGCTTCGATTACTTCATCCGGATCGGGAACGATACCGCCCAAGCGTCCGAAGTGCTCTACCGGTACTTTGCATTCTACGGCCAGACGGACGTCTTCAATCATCTGTCCGCTGTTCAGTTCCACGGTCAGGATACCTTTCACTTGTTTGGCTCTTTCTTTCAAAGCCTTGCTGGGGAACGGCCACAAAGTAATCGGGCGGAACAGACCGACCTTGATTCCCTCTTCACGCGCATGTTCCATGGCTTTCTGTGCAATACGGGCGCATGAACCGAAGGCTACAATCAGGTATTCCGCATCTTCGGCGTCCAGCTCTTCATAGCGGGTTTCCTTTTCTGCGATTTCCGCATATTTGGCTTGTAGGTGCAGGTTGCGCTGTTCCATTACCGCCGGGTCAAGTTCCAGCGAAGTGATGATGTTTGGTTTGCGACCTTTGCAGCCAGTGGTAGCCCACGGGCATTGTGCCAGGATTTCCTCTTCTGTCCGTCTGGGGCGGAATGCCGGCAGGGTCACTTTCTCCATCATTTGTCCGATGACGCCGTCGGCCAGAATCATGGCCGGGTTGCGGTATTTGAATGCGAGGTCGAAAGCCAGGCCTACGAAGTCGGCCATTTCTTGTACGGAAGCCGGGGCCAGTGCGATGAGGTGATAGTCACCGTGTCCGCCTCCTTTAGTTGTCTGGAAATAATCGGCCTGACTCGGCTGGATGGTACCCAGTCCTGGACCGCCACGCATGACGTTCACTACCAGACAGGGCAGTTCGGCTCCTGCAATGTAGGAGATACCCTCCTGTTTCAGGCTGACACCAGGGCTGGAGGAGGATGTCATGACCATTTTTCCGCTACCGGCGCCTCCATACACCATATTAATTGCTGCTACCTCACTTTCCGCCTGAAGTACTACCATTCCGGTAGTTTCCCAAGGTTTCTGTTCAGCAAGCGTTTCCAATACTTCAGATTGGGGAGTGATAGGGTAACCGAAGTAACCGTCCACGCCGATACGGATGGCGGCATGGGCTATGGCTTCGTTACCTTTCATTAGAACAACTTCTTCTGCCATAATTTTTAGATTTTGCTTGTTGGGCATTTATTATTCTTCACATTTTGCTCTATATACGGTGAGACATCCGTCCGGGCACACAATGGCGCACGAAGAGCATCCGTTGCAGGTGTCTTCCACTACCTGCTGTACAAAATTATATCCTTTTTGATTTACTTTTGGGGTGAGTGACAGTACGTGCAACGGACATGCTACCACGCACAGGTTGCATCCCTTGCATCGTTCTGTATTTACTACAACCACACCTTTCATTTTAGCCATAGTTCTATATCTTATTGATTAAACATATCTTTGTTATAAAAGTTGAGTATATCCATCATCATTGCTCTGGCTTCGGATGCCGGACTCTCCGGGTCCAAAGAGATTGCTTCCTGATAATTATTCAGCGCACCTTGCCAGTCGCCTTTTTTCCGATAAGCGTTCCCCAAAAGATAATAAGCTTCCGGCATGGGTGAGGAAGCGGTGAGGAGTAAATCATTCAGGCAGGATATAGCGGTGTCTACATTTCCTTCATTTATCAGTTGTCTGATGTGATTCAGTCGTTCATTCATGAGCTTTTATATCATATTGTAACCTTACAAAGATAGTCTTTAATTTGGTATAAGAGTCATTTTTACGGAATAAATAGCATTTTTGTACAAAAAATTTTTTGAGTGGATGTGTGTAATGTGTTGATTAATATAATGTTATGTTATACTTCAATTCGTTCTATATGAAAAAGATGCATAATTAACTAATTTTGGTTTTGGGAGAACTAAAGTATAAGTCCTTTTATGGGTGTGATTTCTTGACAGATTTTTCCAAAGGCCTGAAAAATATTTGAAAGTGTCGTTATTTCTTTTAACTTTGTGGCAATTTATTCATAAAAGGAACAACTAATAATTAACTTTATCAGATAAGACCATGAACAGAATTCTTCAGAAGGAGCATTTTTCCGAAAAAGTTTTTAAACTGGTTATTGAGGCTCCTTTGATTGCAAAATCACGCAAAGCGGGGCATTTCGTAATTGTCCGTGTGGGAGAGAAGGGGGAACGTATGCCGCTGACCATTACTGCGGCCGACCCAGTGAAAGGAACCATCACGCTGGTGGTACAGGAGGTGGGACTTTCGTCCACTCGTTTATGCGAACTGAATGTAGGCGACTATATTACGGATGTGGTAGGTCCGTTGGGAAAAGCCACTCATATTGAGAATTTCGGTACGGTGGTCTGTGCCGGAGGAGGAGTGGGAGTAGCGCCGATGCTCCCCATCGTACAGGCATTGAAAGCTGCTGGCAACCGGGTGATTACCGTATTGGCCGGACGTACCAAGGAACTGATTATCCTGGAAAAGGAAATGCGGGAAAGTTCCGACGAAGTGATTATCATGACCGACGATGGTTCTTACGGACAGAAAGGACTGGTGACGGAAGGGGTGGAAGCGGTCATCAAGCGGGAGAAGGTGGACAAGTGCTTTGCCATCGGTCCGGCCATCATGATGAAGTTTGTCTGCCTGCTGACGAAGAAATACGACATCCCGACCGATGTGTCTCTGAACACCATCATGGTGGATGGAACGGGTATGTGTGGTGCCTGCCGTATCACTGTGGGAGGAAAGACGAAGTTCGTGTGTGTGGATGGTCCGGAATTCGACGGCCATCAGGTGGACTTTGACGAGATGCTCAAGCGTATGGGTGCCTTCAAGGACATCGAACGGGAGGAAATTCACAAGCTGGACGAGCATCCTGCGGCATGTGAAGCGGAACAGAGTGCTTCGGGCCGGAATGCGGAGTGGCGTGAAGCGTTGCGCAAGCGGATGAAGCCGAAAGAGCGTACCCTGATTCCTCGGGTGAAGATGAACGAACTGGACCCGGAATACCGCTCACACAGCCGCAAAGAGGAAGTGAACTTGGGACTGAACGAAGAACAGGCGCTGACGGAGGCCAAGCGATGTCTGGACTGTGCCAATCCTTCCTGTATGGAAGGTTGTCCGGTGGGCATTGATATTCCGGGCTTCATCAAGAACATTGAGCGTGGAGAATTTCTGGAAGCAGCCCGTACGCTGAAGAAAACCAGTGCACTTCCGGCTGTGTGCGGACGTGTCTGTCCGCAGGAAAAGCAGTGTGAGTCGAAGTGTATCCACCTGAAGATGGGGCACGAAGCAGTGGCCATCGGTTACCTGGAACGTTTTGCAGCCGATTATGAGCGGGAAAGCGGACAGATTTCGGTTCCGGAAATTGCGACCAAGAACGGCATCAAGGTGGCGGTGGTCGGTTCGGGACCCGCGGGATTGTCGTTCGCGGGCGACATGGCCAAGATGGGATACGATGTGACTGTATTCGAGGCCCTGCACGAGATTGGTGGGGTACTGAAATACGGTATTCCGGAGTTCCGTCTGCCCAACAAAATTGTGGACGTGGAAATCGAGAACTTGTCGAAGATGGGCGTGACTTTTGTGAAGGACTGCATCATTGGGAAGACCCTCAGTGTAGAAGAGTTGGAAAACGAAGGCTTCAAGGGAATCTTTGTGGCTTCGGGTGCCGGATTGCCTAATTTCATGAATATCCCGGGCGAGAACTCCATCAACATCATGTCGTCCAACGAATATCTGACCCGTGTGAACCTGATGGATGCGGCCAGTGAAGATTCCGACACTCCGGTGACCTTCGGTAAGCGGGTAGCTGTGATTGGAGGTGGAAATACGGCCATGGATTCTGTGCGTACGGCCCGCCGTTTGGGAGCGGAGAAAGCGATGATTATTTACCGTCGTTCGGAAGCGGAAATGCCGGCCCGACTGGAGGAAGTGAAACATGCCAAGGAGGAAGGCGTGGAATTCCTGACCCTGCACAATCCGATTGAATACATTGCCGACGAGAAAGGTCGGGTGAAACAAGTGGTGTTACAGAAAATGGAACTGGGCGAACCCGATGCGTCCGGTCGTCGTAGTCCGGTGCCTATTCCGGGGGCTACGGTGACATTGGACATTGATATGGCCATTGTCAGTGTGGGCGTTTCGCCAAATCCGATTGTGCCTCATTCTATTCCCGGTTTGGAACTGGGACGTAAGGGTACCATCGCAGTGAACGAGGACATGCAGTCGTCCATCCCGACCATCTATGCCGGAGGAGATATCGTACGCGGTGGAGCCACCGTGATTCTGGCCATGGGTGACGGACGTCGTGCGGCAGCTGCCATGAATCGTCAGCTTCAGAAGGCATAATCCTGTAAAAATAAGCTCATAAAAAAACGCTTAGACGTTTGGAAAAGAACGTCTAAGCGTTTTCTTTTAAACGCCTTTACGTTTTAGATAAAACGTCGAAGCGTTTGAAGTAAAACGTCCTTGTGTTTGAGATAAAACGTAAGGACGTTTTTGGAATGAGGTTACTGACGCAGCAAAGTGCGGATGATTTCGCCTGTGTACATGGTGTAAGATTTGCTGCTATCTGCTTGAATATTGAGTGATTTCAGGTCATCGGCTGTCATTTTCTGGCTCATAGACTTTTTGCATTCAATGACTGCGGCCGGCTGGTTGCTTCCCTGAGCGTAGAAGGTAATCTTATATTCCGTGCATTGTTCCATCAGGGCGCTGAGGGCGATACGGTCTTGGGCAATTAGCAGATAAGCCACGTTCTTATTGAACAACTTTCCAAAGCCTCCCCAGTTTTCCGGTTTGATTTCGATTTCTTCCTCGTTGGCGGTCAGGGTGATGCGTCCGTTCTGCAGCTGGTTGTTCCAGTTGTCTGTAAGTTTCGTTACATCTATTTCTTTCAGTTCGCCAGTTAATGCTGGTGTTAGCGGAGTAGCTGCTACGGTTGTGGCAGAAGTGGTTCCGTTGGCCAATACCTTTTGTCCCAGTGCATCGGTAGCCGACTGGAAAAGCTGGTCTTTCAGGTCGATGGTCTCGCGGCGGAATTTTCCGCAGATGGGAGCAAGTTTCGTTTTCTTTTTGTTCAGTGCCATGTCATCGGTAATCCATTCTTCAGCCGTAAACTTCTGTCCTCCGTCACGGTTTTCATCGTACCAGTAGCGGATACGGGTCATAGTCATGTGGCATACCCCGTCGGTTACATGGATAAAGTATTGGTAATAGATACGGGTACGGTCCAATGAAAGGGCAGAAGAGGAGAATACCATGTATTCTTCCGCCGAAGCGGCGATGTCGCCTTCTTCTTCATTGGTATAGACCACCCGACTTAGCAGTTTCCCGTCGGGTTTGAAACGGTTGTTGGCCCAGTCAAGCATTTGCTGGTAGAGTTGTTCTTTGGAAAGAGAGGGAGCTTGGATGTCGTGAGTGAAAGTCACTTTTCCATCGTCCAATGTGACAGCTCCTACCAAATACTTCGGGTCAGTATTGTCTTTTTTGTCTTTGGCCATTCCAAACAATGGCAGACAAGCCAATAGAATGAATAACAGTTTTTTCATGATTCGTATATATGATTTACAATTTAAATTTGTGGGGTGAATATAGTTATTTCTGCCATATTGTTTGTAAAGATAGCCATTTTTTTTCTCCTGCATGCAGGAATTGGATTTCTTATTATTTTTTAGGGGAGGCTGTCATTTTGTCATTTGCGAATTAGGTATGATGTTTGCGGAATTTATTTGAATAAAAGATACTAATGATATGAATACAAAGAACGACGGACGAGTGGTGATTATGAATTTCACGGGTGTGTACGACTGGGAACGTTTTTCGCATGAGCGGAATTACACGTGGCTGGATTGTACGCATCTGAAGGGTACGGAATGTTATTGTGACAAAGAAGGGGCTAAGGCTTTAAAGCAATTGATAGCCGATTATCCCGTCAAAGCCATTCATTTTATTGACTCCGGCAATTATCATTATTTGACAAAGTTCTGGACCGACAAGATTCGGCAGCCTTTTTCATTGGTGGTGTTTGACCATCATCCTGACATGCAGCCTCCGTTGTTTGAAGGTGTAATCTCTTGTGGAGGATGGGTGAAGGATGTGATGGACACCAACCCTTACGTGCGGAATGTGATTCTGGCAGGAGTGTCGGAAAAATTGAAGGAGGCTATTCCGGAAGCTTATCGGGAGCGGGTGATTTTCTACGGCGAGAAGGAACTTTCGCATGAAGAAGCCTGGAAGCGGTTCTCGGCACAACATGTGGAGGGGCCGGTGTACCTGTCAATTGATAAGGATGTGTTGGATGCGCATTCTGCTGCGACCAACTGGGATCAGGGAGAGCTGTCGCTGCCGGAACTGGAGCAGCTGCTGTCGGTGGTGTTGCGCCAGGAGCAGGTGATAGGCATTGATATCTGTGGAGAGTGCCCTACCACCTTGGATATTTTCAAAGAGAAGCAAGAAGTAGCTCTTGATAGCCGGGCTAATCAGGAATTGTTGGATTTTTTTCGGCGGAACCAACTAAATGAATGAAAAAATCCCGTTTCCAAATCGAATGGAAACGGGATTTTCTATTTCGCCTCAAATGAATAGATTTTTCTGAATAATCTCAGAATTACCGAACTGGCATCTTGTCAATCCTTGCCTGATGACGTCCGCCTTCAAAGTCGGTCGTAAAGAATTCTGTCATAATCTTGTCGGCAGTGGCTTCGTCGATGAAACGTCCCGGCATGACCAATACGTTGGCATCGTTGTGCTGACGGGCCAAATGGGCGATTTCCGGAATCCAGCAAAGTGCCGCACGGATACCCTGATGCTTGTTCAGCGTCATGCTGATGCCTTCTCCGCTTCCGCAGATGGCAATGCCCGGATAGCATTCACCTTTTTCTACGGCCAACGCCAATGGATGTGCATAATCGGGATAGTCGCAACTTTCTGTAGAGTAAGTACCAAAATCCTTGTATTCCCATCCTTTAGCTTCCAGCCATTTTTTTACGTATTGTTTCAATTCAAATCCGGCATGGTCGGATGCAAGTCCTATTGTTTTCATTAGAGCATTTCTTTTACTTGGTTATACACATTTTCTGCGGTGAATCCCAGTTTTTCATCCAGCACTTTGTAAGGAGCAGAGAAACCGAATGATTCCAGGCCCCAGATTTTACCGTTGGCACCTACCAGTCCGAGCAAGTTTACCGGCAGTCCGGCTGTCAGACCGAATACTTTGGCTCCTGTAGGAATGATGCTTTCCTGATATTCCTTGCTCTGGCTGCGGAACAAGCCTTCTGACGGTACAGAAACGATGCGGGTTTTGATGCCGTCTTTGTGCAACAGTTCAGCTCCGGCTACCAGTGTAGAAACTTCAGAACCAGAAGCTACCATGATGACATCCGGATTTTCGTCAGAACCTGCTACGATGTAAGCTCCTTTGGCAGCCTGTGCATAGTCTGTTCCTTCCGGCAACATGTTGATGTTCTGGCGAGACAGAATCAAAGCCGACGGAGTATCGGTATTTTCCATAGCCAGTTTCCAGCAAACAGTCGTTTCTTCTGCATCGGCCGGACGGAGAACCAACATAGAGTTCTTTCCGTGGTGGTTTTTCAGTTTTTCCATCAAACGAATCTGTGCTTCCTGTTCTACCGGTTCGTGTGTAGGTCCGTCTTCTCCTACGCGGAATGCATCGTGTGTCCAGATGAATTTCACTGGCAACTGCATGAGGGCAGCCATACGTACGGCTGGTTTCATGTAGTCTGAGAATACGAAGAAGGTACCGCAAGCTGCGATGACACCGCCATGCAAAGCCATACCGATGCAGCAGCAAGCCATGGTCAGTTCAGCTACTCCGGCTTGGAAGAAGGCACCGCTGAAATCTCCGTTGGTGAAGGCGTGAGTCTGTTTCAGGAAGCCGTCGGTCTTATCTGAGTTAGACAAGTCGGCAGAAGCACAAATCATGTTAGGAACCTGCTGTGCCAATGCGCCCAATACGGTAGCCGATGCGTTACGGGTTGCATCGTTTGCTTTCTGCTGGATGTGTGCCCAGTCTACTTTCGGTGCAGCACCACTGAACCATTCTTTCAGTTGTGCGGCTTTTTCCGGGTTGGCGGCAGCCCATGCAGCTTCTTCTTCATGACGGGCAGCTGCGATGGCTTTCAGTTCTTCTGCACGTTTGGCGTAGATTTCTTTTACGTCGTCGAAAATAACGAACGGATTTTCCGGATCACCGCCTAAGTTCAGGATGGTATTTTTGTAAGCGTCGCCACCCAGAGGAGCTCCGTGAGTCTTGCAGTTATGTTCGTATGAAGTGTTGTCTGCCTTGCGGGCACCCTTACCCATAATACATTTACCGATAATCAGGGTCGGGCGTTTGCTCTCAGCTTTTGCTGCATTCAAGGCTGTACGGATTTCTTCGCAGTCGTTACCGTTGATTTCGATGACGTTCCATCCCCATGCACGGTATTTCATGGCTGTATCTTCCGTAGTTACATCCTTTGTTTCAGTAGACAACTGAATTTCGTTGGAGTCGTAGAACATAATCAGGTTGTCCAGTCCCAGGCATCCGGCAATACGTCCGCTGCCCTGAGAGATTTCTTCCTGAATACCTCCATCTGAGATATATGCATAGATAGTTTCTTTTGCAAAAGTCGGATTGCCTGTGCGGGCAGCCAGGAATTTAGCAGCGATGGCAGCACCTACCGCAAAGGTATGTCCCTGTCCGAGCGGACCGGATGTATTTTCAATGCCGCGCATTACGTCTACTTCCGGATGTCCCGGAGTAGGAGAACCCCACTGGCGCAGTTGCTGCAATTCTTCCAATGTGAATTTTCCGATGAGTGCCAGCTGTGAATACAACATCGGAGACATGTGACCCGGGTCGAGGAAGAAACGGTCACGTCCTTCCCATTTCGGGTTCTGAGGATCATATTGCAGGAACTCAGAGTACAGTACATTGATGAAATCGGCTCCACCCATTGCACCTCCGGGATGACCGGATTTCGCTTTTTCAACCATTGATGCAGCTAAAATACGAATATTGTCAGCGGCATGGTTCATTACTTGTTTACTGTTCATATTATTAATTTTTTAATTTGTATGCTACATAAGGCAGACACCGCTATGGGTACCTGCTTCTTGAAATTATGAGCAAAGGTATGACATTTATATGTAAATTACAAAGTGGAAGTAAGTTATTTATTTCACATTTTTTTACTTCTTGTATTTCACTGCAGCCTCTTCTACAGGCAGACAAGCCTTGTATTTTTCAATATAAGCGTTGAATCCGGCTACGTTTTCTGCCGTAGGTGATACCTCTACGCCTGCATTGCCTGCAAATACCTTTTCGTCGAGGAAGTCGGCTAAAGACTGCTTCTTGTCATTATTTACTAGGTAAGAACCCAGCAGGGCGATACCCCATGCACCGCCTTCACCGGCCGTCTCCATGACAGAAATCGGAGAATTGATGGCTGCAGCCAATACACGCTGGCCTACACCTTTGGTGCGGAACAAACCGCCATGACCCGTAATGCGGTCTACCTTAATCTTTTCTTCGTTGAAGAGGATGTCATTACCAATTTTTAATACGCCTACAGAAGCATACAAGTGAGCGCGCATGAAGTTAGCCAGATTGAATTTGTCGTTGGCTGTACGCACGAACAACGGGCGTCCTTCTGTCAGTCCTGTCACAGGTTCGCCTGAGAAGTAGTTGTAGGAAATCAGTCCACCGCAGTCGGCATCACCTGTCAAAGCGTTATTGTACAGCTTGCCGAAGATTTCGTCCATGTCTACCGGCATGCCCATCAGTTCCTGGTATTCCTTGAACAGGTTGACCCATGCGTTCAGGTCGGAAGTACAGTTGTTGCAGTGTACCATGGCTACCAGACTACCGTCGGGAGTAGTCACCATATCAATCATTTCATACGGTTTTGACAGGTCTTTTTCCAGTACAATCATAGAGAAGGAAGAAGTACCGGCTGAAACGTTACCAGTCCGCTGTTTTACGGCATTGGTGGCCACCATGCCTGTGCCCGCATCTCCTTCCGGAGGACATACAGGAATGCCTGCCTTCAAGTGGCCGGATACATCCAGCTTCTTGGCACCTTCTTCGGTCAGGCAACCGGCATTTTCTCCGGCCAGCAAGACTTTAGGCAGGATGTCGGTCAGTTTCCAGCTGAATCCGTAGGGAGCCACCAGTTTGTCGAACTTAGCCACCATTTCGGCAGAATAGTTCTTTGTGGCAGGGTCGATAGGAAGCATACCGGACGCATCACCGATACCCAGTACCTTTTCACCGGTAATCTGCCAGTGTACATAGCCGGCAAGTGTGGTAAGGAACGTGATGTCTTTTACGTGCTCTTCCTTGTTCAGGATGGCCTGATACAGGTGAGAGATACTCCATCTCAGAGGAATGTTATAGACGAACAGTTCAGACAGTTCGGCCGCAGCTTTTCCAGTGTTGGTATTTCTCCAGGTACGGAAAGGTACCAGAATTTCAGCCTTGTCATTGAAAGGCATATATCCGTGCATCATGGCACTGATGCCGATGGCTGCCAGCGTTTCGATTTCTATGCCATATTGTTTTTTTACGTTAGCGCGAAGATCGGCGTAGCAATCTTGTAGCCCAGCCCAGATAGCTTCAATGCTGTAGGTCCAGAGTCCGTCTACCAACTGGTTTTCCCACGTATGACTACCTTGTGCGATGGGTTTGTTTTCCTGGTCAATCAAGACAGCTTTGATTCGGGTGGAACCGAATTCAATACCCAAAATGGCCTTGCCTGCCTCAATGGTTGACTTAGCATCTGATTTCATATCAAAATCAACAGTTTAAAGTTAAGAAATAAAGCAATAGGAAAAATTAAAAGTGCTGCCAGAAAGAAGGTTTCTGTCCAGCACTTTTAATGAAACTGACAAAGTCTTAGCAGAGTGCTTTGTTCAGCATGTAGTATACTTCGTTCATGCGAAGTTCTTTCTTGAATTCACCGATGGTAGTGTCTTTGTTGATATGTACCATTTCAATACCGGCGATTTCAGCATAGTCTTCCCAGTATTCTGCAGTCAGGTCGTATGAGAAGCAAGAGTGGTGTGTACCACCAGCCAAGATCCATGCACCCGCACCGATTTCGAAGTTAGGCATCGGTTTCCAAAGAGCAGAAGCAACCGGCAATTTAGGCAGCGGTTTCGGTTCGATGCATTCTACGTCGTTTACAATCAGACGGAAACGGTTGCCCAGGTCTACTACTGTAGCTGTACATCCTGTACCTACCTTAGAAGTGAAGACAAGACGTGCAGTCTGGCTCTTGCGAACGCCGATACCCAGGAAGTGTACTTCCAAGCGAGGTTTCTTGGCAGCAATCATCGGGCAAACTTCCAGCATGTGGGCCTGCAGGATGGCACTGTTTTCACCGTCGAAGTTCAGTGTGTAGTCTTCCAGGAAAGAGCATCCGTTAGGCAATCCCTGATTCATTACCCATACAGTACGGTATAAAGCAGCTGATTTCCAGTCGCCTTCTGCTCCGAAACCGTATCCTTCTGCCATCAGTCGCTGAGAAGCCAAGCCCGGAATCTGGTCGAAGTGGCTGCCGTCTGTCTGACCCAGGTCGTCGAAGTTAGTAGTGAAACCTTTGGCACCTTTTGCTTTCAGAATGGCGCGGAGAGCCAGTTCAGCTTTGGCAGAGTTCCAGACTTTCTGGTAAGCTTCTGTAGATTTGTCTTCCAGTTCCGCATCGTGGTCGTATTCGCTGAAGTAAGTTTTTACCAATGCATCTACGTCTTCGTCCTTTACCTCTTTGTGATATTCCATGAGTTCGCTTACCGGGCAGTAGTCTACATGGTATCCCATGCGCTGTTCAGCTTCCACCTTGTCACCGTCGGTAACGGCTACATTGTTCATCTGGTCGCCGAAGCGGATAATCAGCATATCCTGAGCGTCAGCCCATGCAGCACATACACGCATCCAGACAGCAATCTTCTTCTGAGTAGATTCTTCTTTCCAGTAACCTACTACCACTTTGCGACGGATACGCATGCGGGTGCAGATATGACCGAATTCGCGGTCGCCGTGAGCAGACTGGTTCAGGTTCATGAAATCCATGTCCATTGTGTCCCATGGAATTTCTTTGTTGAACTGAGTGTGCAGGTGGAGCAACGGTTTTTTCAATTGCTGCAAGCCGTGAATCCACATCTTGGCCGGAGAGAAAGTGTGCATCCAAGTGATGATACCGATACATTTATCGTCGTTGTTGGCTGCTTTGAATACAGCTTCTACTTCTTTTGAAGAATTGGCTGTTCCTTTATATACCACTTTCACAGGCAGTTTGCCGCTGGCGTTCAAACCTGCTACCATTTCGTTGCTGTGTGCGTCTACTGCGATGACTGCATCGCCTCCGTAAAGGAGCTGAGCTCCGGTTACGAACCATACTTCATATTGATCAAATGTGTTCATAGTGATTTTATTTATTATTAATTAATTGGTTGGCTTTGTTGTTATTTCTTTTGTCCGTAATAGGCATTCGGACCGTGCTTGCGGCTGAAGTGTTTTTCCACCAACAGCGGATTCATGGTCAGGTGCGGGTTGATGGCGTAAGCAATGCTGGCCATTTTTGCCACTTGTTCCATGACTACGGCATTGTGTACAGCGTCGTGTGCATCTTTACCCCATGAGAAAGGTCCGTGATTCTTTACGAGCACTCCCGGAGTATGTACCGGATTCATGCCCTCGAAGCGTTTCACGATGACATTTCCCGTTTCCAGTTCGTAGGCACCCTTCACTTCTTCTTCTGTCATGTCGGCTGTACAGGGAATAGCCTCGTGGAAATAGTCTGCATGAGTGGTACCGATGTTCGGAATGTCGCATCCGGCCTGTGCCCAGGCAGTGGCGTAAGTAGAGTGGGTGTGTACCACTCCGCCGATTTCAGGGAAAGCTTTGTAGAGAGCCAGATGAGTAGGGGTGTCGCTTGAAGGGCGCAAATCGCCTTCTACTACGTTTCCTTCCAAATCGACTACTACCATATCCTCAGCTTTCATTTCATCGTAAGACACTCCGCTAGGTTTGATGACTACCAGTCCGCTTTCACGATCGATGGCAGATACATTTCCCCACGTAAAAATCACCAGTCCGTGCTTTACCAAATCCAGGTTTGCATGGAAAACTTCTTCTTTTAGTGCTTCTAACATGTGATTAAAGTTTAAATTTCGGGTCCTTCTGATAGGCCTTGTCATTGAATTTATAGAGAGAGGCGCCTCTTCTGGATCCTGTTTTATCTATTTTATTAGTTTTTTCAATAAATCCCATTTCTGCGATACGTTTGCGGAAATTGCGCTTGTCCATCGGCTCGCTGTAGATGGCTTCATACAAGCTTTGCAGCTGGGTCAAGGTGAACAGCTCGGGAAGCAGGTTGAAGCCGATGGGGGCTCTTGATGCCTTCTGGCGCATGATGGCACGTGCTTTCTCCACCATCTCGTTGTGATCGAAAATAAGTTCGGGAATTTCATTGATGTTTATCCAATGCGCATTGTGTTGCTGCACCAGTTCCCGGTCATATTCGTTGATGTTGATAAGCGCATAATAGGCCAGTGAAATTACGCGTTCTCCCGGATCACGGTCTACGGCACCGAATGCCCCAATCTGGTCCATATATACATTCTCCAGACCGGTCAGCTCGCTCAGTACCCGTTTGGCCGCATCGTCCGCACTTTCGTTTTCCTGGATGAATCCTCCCATCAGAGACCATTGGCCCATTGCCGGCTCAAAATTTCGTTTCAGCAGCAATAAGTTCAGTTCTCCTTTTTCGAATCCGAAAATGATGCAGTCGATACCGACGTAGAATTTGGGATTATGATTATAATAAGTGGTCATTCAATTTTGACTTTTTGTTCTTTTCAACTAGGTTTCTTATAGGCTTTTGTTATTTCTCTAATGTAAATTTGAAAATACAGTGGCTCTGGTAAGTTTGTCCTGGAGCCAGAATAACAGAAGGCCATTGGGGCTTGTTGGGGCTGTCGGGATAGTGTTGTGTTTCCAGACAAACGGAAGCCCGTTGCGGATAGGCAATGCCTTTCTTTCCTTTCACTGTTCCGTCCAGGAAGTTTCCTGTATATACCTGTATACCTGGTTCATTGGTGTAGACTTCCAAGCTGATACCTGTGGTTGGACAAGTCAGTTTGGCAGCCAGCTGGTTGATGTCGCCTTTGGTCTTCAATACCCAGTTATGGTCGAATCCGTTACCGAATTTCACTTGTTCGTTGGTAAAGTCTGTGACATCTGGACTGATGGTCTTCGGCGTGTTGAAGTCGAACGGAGTATCTTTTACTGCCATCATTTCGCCGGTGGTCATGAAGGTGCTGTCTACTGGTGTGATGCTGTCGGAAGCCACATAAAGCACGTGGTCGGTAGCCGGTTTTGAAGGGTCACCGCTCAGGTTGAAATACGAGTGGTTGGTCATGTTGATGACAGTCGTCTTGTCGGTAGTGGCATCGTATTGGATATCAATGGCGTTGTCAGCTGTCAGAGAATAGGTTACATGAGCCGTTACGTTGCCCGGGAAGTTATTGTCTCCATCCGGTGATTTCATGGTCAGCACAAGGGTACTGTCATTGGTTTGATTGGCTTCATATACTTGATATTGCCATCCGGTAGGACCGCCGTGCAGACAGTGTCCGAAATTGTTTGTCGGGAGTTGGATTTCTTGTCCGTCAAGAGTGATTTTACCTTTGTTGATTCGGTTGGCATAACGTCCGATGGCTGCACCGAAATCACTCGGAATATGCTGGTAGTCAGCTATGCTGTCGAAGCCGAGAACCACATCGGTCATCTTGCCGGTTTTGTCGGGAACCATAATGGAAACCAGTCGACCCCCAAAATTGGTGACACAGACTTCCATCCCCTGATGATTCTTTAAAGTGTAAAGTTTTACAGGTTTTACACTATCTACCAGCGTCTCAAAATTGGCTGGGTCCAAACCCGATAAGGTCAGTTTGGGAGCTTCTTGCTTTTGACTGCATCCGCAGAAAAAAATTAAAGCAGCACTCATGCCTAGAAGTGATTTCTTCATGCTTTTCATAAATTTATATTTAATATTATTTGTATGGTGTAAAAGTAACACTTAAAATGATTGGTTGTTCTTTTTTTCAAATGTTTTTCAACATAGAATGCATGTTTTTCGATAGTTTCTATATAAAAAAGGAAGAGGATACGCAATCTTCTGCATACCCTCTTCTATTATAAGTTGTTGTTTTTCGGATTACCAGAAATATGCATAGAACAATGCACACAGTACCACAACGCCCAATGTGGCAATAACATCCCACATATTCCAGCTTTCGCGGATGGCTTTCTTGTAGTCGCCTGTGAATGTGATGGCGGCAATCTGTTCAGATGTTGGTTTGGCAGTAAACATGGATACCACGTACATCAGAATGACGATGAATACAAGTAACCATACTTCGAAGATGAGCCAGTTGGTTTGCCAGAACCAAGAGGTGTATTCCCAGAATGCACCGTCCATGACAGCTTTGCCTGAGTCGGTGATTACATTGGTCAGCAAACGTACCATACCGATGAGGAAACCGCCAATAAGGCCCCATTCTCCGGCTTTCGGAGTGATGCGTTTAGAGAAGATACCAAGGGTGAATACGGCTACCATGGCAGGGGCAATCAAAGACTGGATATCTTGAAGATAAGAATACAGGTTACCCATGTTCATCATGATAGGCATCCAAGCCAATCCTAAGAGTACGACTACGACGGTAGCAACACGGCCTACCATTACGTAGTGGCTTTCACTCATACCTTTTTTCATCGGTTTGTAGAAGTCTTCTGTAAATAAAGTGGCGCAGCTGTTGAAGAAGGCAGCCAAAGAAGCTACAAGGGCACAAATGAAACCGATTGTGACGATACCTTTCACACCGGCTGGCAGGATGTTTTTGACCATCATGGCGAAGGCGCCGTCCGTGTCATGTGTGTTGGTGATGTCCATAACGATGTTGCTGCCGGTCTTTTGAGAGAGTGCGAAAGCCACCATACCCGGAATCAGGAACATGAATACAGGTAGCAGTTTGAAATAGCCGGCTGCGATTGTACCGCGGCGTGCGCGAGCCATGACTTTGCGGTTGTCTTCTCCTTTGGTTTGTCCGAGTACACGTTGTACGATATGCTGGTCAGTACACCAGTACCAGAAGCCGATGATGGAGGCTCCAAGGAAGACTACGTAGCCAGGGAACTGCGGATACATGGGGTCGGCAGGGTCGGTGTGGAACATGTGGGTTGTCCCGAAGCCGTCGTGTGCGGCGTTACAAGCGGCCATCATTTGTGACCATCCTTCTGAGATGCTGCCATCTCCAAGCATATTCAGACCAAGGAACAAAACGAGGAACGAACCAATAATCAATATCGGGGTTTGGATGGCAGAAAGTGTCATTACACCTTTCATACCACCGAAAACTGTGAATACGGCTGTAATGAAAATAAGACCGAGTGCACCCCACCAAAATGGAAGTCCAAGCAAATATTCAAAGAAAATACCACCGGTGAATGCTGTTACGGATACCTTTGTCAGCACGTAGGCAATCAGAGTGATGATGGACAACCATGAACCAGTGCGCTGGGTATAGCGGAATTTCAGAAAGTCAGGCATGGTGATGATTTTACCCATTTTGTTATTTAATAACTGGTAAAAAGGCACGAACAGCCATCCAAGGATAAGAATCATCCAGCCTTGCATTTCCCAGTGTGCCATTCCTACACCGTCTTTCGCACCCGTACCAGCCAATCCTACCAGGTGTTCAGAACCGATATTTGCTGCAAAGATGGCAGCACCGATGATATACCAAGGTTCTCCTTTTCCGAAAAGGTAATCCTGACTGTCTGCACCTTTCATCTTTTCATGGTCCTTTTTAATTGTACGGTAAACAGCCCATACAATAGCCATGACCCCGACTGCGAGAACCAACCAGTCGAGCCAAATAAATTCAGTTGAATTCCAATTCATAATAGTATTATTTTAATGATTTGTGTATTGACTTCGCGGCTATCAAAAGTTTATTTTATTTCGTTTGTTTTCCAAAGTGTATTAGTAACACTAATTCGACTGCAATATTACGGATAAGTGTAAAAATACACTAATAAAAACTCATGTTTTAGAGCATGTTTCTTTGCTTTTTCTGTTTGAACTTTGTTTTTAACATTTCGGTAGAGATAAAATGTATAAAGCTTTTGAGGCTTTTTACAGTTTCATTCGTATGATAATGTTTGAAGAATGGATGAGTAGAATGAAAACTGGTAGTTTTTGTAGAAATGTATTTTGAGTCTCTTTTTGAAATATAGACAGAATCTGTGTATTTTTGTTTGTAAAAATGAATTTTAGTTTATGGCAATGAAGTCTTTTTTGAAATATATCATTATTTTTTTGTGGTTCTGTTTATGGAATGTGCAAGTAGATGCTGAATCATCTGTCATTCGTAATTTGTCTGTTTCAGATGGACTTTCGGATTTGGTGGTTAATGTGATTTACAAGGATTCGAAGGGATATGTTTGGATGGGAACGAATACTTCAGTGGAACGTTTTGACGGAATACGATTGGAGCATTATATGGTGGAAGGTCGTAATGAAAATTTAAAGCGTGTGTATGCACTTGCCGAAATGCCTGGAGATGAAATGTGGGTCGGTACGGGAATGGGGGTATGTCGTTTGCGTTTAGGTCAGGATAGATTGGAGCGATTGGCACCAGAAATGATTACGAGTGGGGTGCACGTATTTTGTCGAGTAGGTGAAGTGCTTTATATTGGTACTGAAAAAGGGTTGTATGTCTATCAGAATGGAGTCTTTACACATTTGCTGGTTGATAAGAATGTTTTTTCAAGTGCAAATTATGTAACAGGAATTGTAAAAGGAAATAAAGATGAATTGTGGCTTTCGACCATGGGTGGACTGAAGTTACTTTATATGACTGACCGGAAGATTGTTTCATTCTCAGATAAATTAGGTAAAAACGGACAAAATCTTTCGTTCTATAATATAGCATGTATTAATCGAAAAGTCTATTTAGGTTCGATGACAGATGGCTTGATAGTCTTTGATTCTGTACAGAAACAGTTTGCACATTATGTGGATGTCGGGTGCGGAGTTATTTCTTCTTTATCTACAGATGGGAAAGATTTGCTTTATGTAGGTACGGATGGAAATGGAGTACATTTTATTTCGGTCAGCAAATGTAGGATTGTTCGTTCATTTCGTCATGACCGTGATACAGACGGTTGCATTCGTTCCAATTCAGTATATTCTGTATTAGTGGATAAGGATGGGGTTATTTGGATTGGTTTTTATCAATTGGGAGTGGATTATACTTTGTATCAAAGCGATTTATTCTCTACCTATAAATACAAATCTTTGTTCGATTCCAGGGATATGGCTGTAAGAACTATTGCTTTTCATGGAAAACAGAAATTGATAGGTTCTCGTGATGGATTTGTTTTTATAGATGAGGCCAATGAACAGTTTCAAAGTTATAAGATTCCTCGGTTGCGTGCTTCAATTATCGTATCTAGCTGTTACTTCCAGGGAGAATATTATATTGGAACGTATGGTGGTGGAATGTATGTGTTGAATCCGGTAACATTGGAACTACGTGATTTCTGCCCGGATGTGGCCGATCCATTCTTACATGGTCATATTTTTAGTATTCGTCCTGATAATCAGAATAATTTGTGGATTGGAACCTCTTCCGGGCTTTATTGTTTCCATAATGGGAAAGTAATGCATCATTATACAAGTGGAGATTCTAAACTTCCAGAAGGAAATGTATATGAAATTTATTTTGATTCTTCTCACAAAGGATGGATTTGTACGGAAACAGGTATTTGTATTTGGGATCCTTCTTCTGAGAGTTTGAAAAATGATGTTTTTCCGGAAGGATTTGTCAACAAGGAAAAAATTCGAATGATTTACGAAACGTCTGATCATGAGTTGTATTTTTTGCCGGACAAAGGTGATCTATTTGTTTCTGATTTAACGATGACTCAATTTAGGAGGGTTACATCTGGTACCTTATTGGAAGGGAAATCTTTGATGGCTGTGATTGAAGATTCGGAGAATTGGTTATGGTTGTCCACCAATAAGGGTATGTATAGGTTTGACAGAAAGAATCGCGTTGTCCCATATAATTTCATGGATGGTATCCCAAGTCTGATTTTTATTAATTGCATTCCTATAAAAGATGAAAAGGGAAATTTATGGTTCGGTAATTCTAAGGGATTGGTATGTTTAAATGGAGAAGAGATGAATCTCTTGTCTAGACGTTTTTATACGATTGCTCTTTCAGATGTACTAGTGAATGGAAAAAGTGTACAGCAACGGATTTCTGGTAAAGCCGGTCATTATTTTTTGTCGTTGGACGATAGTCAGAAAAGTGTGACTATTCAGTTTTCCGCATTGACATATAGTGATCCTAATAGTTTGATGTATGAATATCAGCTAGACGAGGATGGAGAATGGATTTCCTTGATGGGAAAATCAGAGGTTTCTTTATATGATTTGCCCTATGGCACTACATATTTTAAAGTTCGTCAGATTGGATATCCGGATTCTGCTATGATACTAGAGATTAATATACCGAATCATTCTTGGATAAAAATTCTATATACGTTATTGGTGTTGGGAATATTAGTATGTGGAATCTATACTTTTCGACGTCGGTTGTTGCAGAGTGTGTTACGTGTTCTACGTAAATTAAACGATTCGGAAGATAGAGATATACCAGAGATGGAGAAGAAAGTTGAAAATGATATTACTCGGAAGGAGGTCTTGTCTTTAGAAGGTATTTCTCATGAGGTGGAGTCGGGAACTGAAAAGAAGATATTAGCCCATACTGATGACAAATATCGTACAAACAAGGTGAGCCCAGAAGAATGCAAACGTCTTTATCGTCTATTGGATCAGGAGATGAAACGAAATAAGCCTTATCGTAATCCGAATCTAAAAGTTGCAGAACTGGCCTCTTTGATTGGTACTACTTCTCATTCTCTTTCGTACCTGTTTAATCAATATTTGGAGAAAAATTATTATGACTACATTAATGAATATCGGGTAGAAGAGTTCAAAGCACTTATTTTAAAGGAAGAATATGCAAAATATACCCTAACCGCGTTAGCAGAACTTTGTGGTTTTAGTTCGCGTGCATCTTTCTTCCGTTCATTCAAGAAAGTTACAGGTATAACTCCTAATGAATACATTAAACAGGTTTCCGGGGAACGCCGTTCGGTAGATTAACAATTCCGATTGGTGCTGAAATCCACTAAGACATCCCGTGGAAAAGTTTCAAATAATAAATTGAGACTTTTCTATGGGATGTCTTATTTTATTGATAATCAAATATATACATGCTTTTTGGTCTTGCTGTATGAGGTGAGATTTATTCGAGGTAATATTTGCTCTAAGTTTTTGATAATGTAAATACTTTTGTAGTGTGAAAAACAGAAATGAACTAATTTATGAAAGACCTGACACACACATCCAATGAGCTAATAGCACGAATTTTTGCGGACCAGCGCCAGTCAGTTTTCTTCTATGTTTATAAGAAAATAGGTAAGAAAGAAGATTCTGAAGATTTGGTTCAGGACGCATATCTTCGTCTTTTAGAATATAGGACTATGCTTCGTCCCGATACCGTGAAATATTTTTTATTTACTATAGTCCGTAACCTGGTGACCGATTATTTTCGCCGTTTTTACAAAAGACAAGAAGTTGTGGATTTCTTACAGGAGTTTTCTCAAACAAGAACAATGGAATCTGATAGCCATGTAATTGTAAAAGATTTGCAGAAACAAGAATGGAATAGAGTAAGGCTATTGCCTCGTCAGCGTCGTAAGATTTATGTCATGAATCGTTTTGAAGGGAAAAATCTGTCAGAAATAGCATCGGAACTTCATCTGTCACAGCGCACGGTAGAGAATCATCTGTTTATCAGCCGAAAAGAAGTACGGATGTATATGAAACAATGTATATAAGAGTAAGAATAGGAATCAATATCGTTAATTTAAAATTTAATTTTATGAAGAATGATTTTCTGAAAAATTCATCACAGAGAGTCCTTTTTTCAGCTTTTATGGCTTCAGCTTTGATTGCGGGAAATCTCACTCCTATGCATGCAGAAATGGCCTATGTTCAGTCTGCTATGCAATCCGTGAGTGTAAAAGGACAAGTATTGGATGGTAGTGGGATGCCTGTTATCGGTGCGAGTGTTCTTGAAAAAGGAACATCAAATGGGGTTATTACAGACATCGATGGAAATTACTCATTGAAGGTTTCCTCTAAAAGTGCAGTCATTGTCATTTCTTATATCGGATATAAAACCGTAGAATTGCCTGCATCTGATGCGCGTTTGTCGAAAGTGGTGCTGAAGGAAGATACGGAGGTGTTGGATGAAGTTGTGGTGGTAGGTTATGGTACTCAGAAGAAGGAATCATTGACTGGTGCGGTGACTGTAGTCGATTCAAAGGCTTTTAAAGAAAAAGGAAGTTTGTCCAGTCCGTTAGCAGCTTTGCAAGGACAAGTTCCAGGAGTTATGATTTCCCGTTCCTCATCGGCACCGGGTGATGAGAGTTGGAGTATGAATTTACGTGGTTCGGTATCTGTCAACTCAATAGAACCTTTGATTGTTGTAGATGGAGTGGCTTATACGAGTGTCAACGACCTTCGTTTAATTAATTCCAATGACATAGAATCTATTAATTTCTTGAAGGATGGTGCTGCTGCTATTTATGGTTCGCGTGCAGCTGGTGGGGTCGTTTTGATTACGACCAAAAAAGGAAAGGAAGGAAAAACCAAAGTAGAATATAGTGGAACAGCCACGTTGAAGACTGTTGGTTTGATGCCTCAGTTAATGAGTATAGATCAGTGGGCAGATGGTGTCATGACAGCCTTGGAAAATGATAATAATACTTCCAATAGCTGGTATGCCTATGCGCAACTTGCCAAAAAGTATAAGGGTTCATATATTGATTTGCACCAGAGTGCCAATCCTTTTGGCAATGCTGCATTTACTGATGTAAGTGATTTCGTTTTTGATGACGGAGTGGATTGGTTGGGATCTTTGTTTGGAAGTACTTGGTCTACTGAGCAGAATTTAAGTATTTCAGGTGGTACGGAGCGTTCTTCTTATCGCCTTTCTCTAAGTTATTTATATGATGGTTCAACTCTTCAGTATGGAAATAATAATAACAACCGATATAATTTCCGTTTGAATAATACCTTTAAGTTGACGAATAATCTGACTTTGGACTCATCCATTTCATATAATCGTCAAGAGCAGGTGTCGCCCTCTATGATTGGTTCTGTTTTGACGGTGAGTGTGCCGATGCCTGGTTTACCTCTTACTACGGTGGATGGAAAGCCTTACGCATGGGGTACATGGGGATCTCCTGTGGCAAAAGTTTCTGAAGGAGGTGATAATCGACTGTCGGTGTCGGCTTTTAGTGTAAGTGAAACATTGAACTGGACATTGACAGACTGGCTGACAGCTAACGCTAACGTGGGGTACAATACTAGTACAGCAACAAGAAATCAGACAGAAAATGCAATTACTTATTATAATTATTTAGGTGATACGCAAGTGTTGATTGATCCTGTACAAGGAAATTCATATTATAAACAAACTAGTTCAAGAACGGATTTTTATTCGGTAACTGGTTTCTTGAATGCACATAAAACATTTAATGAAGATCACGATTTAAGTTTGACAGTTGGTGCTCAATATGAATTCAAAGAGTATACTTATTTTGGCGCAAAAGTGAAGGATACTCAGACTGGTTTGGAGATTGTAAATGGTTCGGGCGAGATTACTCTAAGTGGAGATGAAGACAAGTATCAGAATGCCAATATGTCTTATTTCGGGCGATTCAACTATAGTTATAAGGATAAGTACTTGTTGGAGTTGAATGGACGCTATGACGGTTCTTCTAAATTTCAACCAGCGAATCGTTGGGATTTATTCTATGGGGCTTCTTTAGGTTGGAGAATGAAGCAGGAAGCTTTTATGCAGGATATTGACTGGCTGAGCGATTTGAAACTGCGTGTATCTTATGCCGAGATGGGAAACCAGAGTGGGATTGCAAACTACGATGGCGTGCAATTGTATGATGTAGTGGCTGGTACAGGTGCTTATGTCGGTGATGGAAAATTGTCATATATCAAAACCAATGGTGAACTGGCATCTAATTCTCGTAGTTGGGAACGCATTAAGAATTATAATGTCGGTTTGGATTTCGGATTCTTGAATGGAGCGTTGAGTGGTTCGGTAGAGGCCTTTCTTAAAAAGAACGATAACATGTTGGTCAGCATTACATACCCTGGCATTTTAGGGGATAAAGCTCCTAAAGCCAATGCCGGGAAATTCAAGGATTGGGGATTTGAAGGTCAAATGACGTATCGTGGAAACATCGCTGGAGTAAATTATTATGTGGGTGGAACTTTTACTTTTGCGCGCAATGAACTGGTGGATTATGGTGGTACAACTGTATTGAAATCTGGCTATACTACGACTCAGCAAGGATATGCATTGAATTCTATTTTTGGACTCCGTTATGGAGGCAAGATTCAGAATGAGGAACAGTTGCAGGCTTATTTGGCCAAATATTATGAAAACAATGGAATCAATATGCCAAGCAACTTGCGTGTGGGTGATAATATGTATTGTGATGAAAATGGAGATGGTGTATTAGATGAAAAGGATTACATTTATTTGGGAAGTGATACGCCTGAAATCTCTTATTCTTTTAATGCTGGAGCTTCTTATAAAGGTTTTGATATCAATGTGATTTTTCAGGGGTCGGCCAATCGTTTTGTATACCGTGGTATAGATAACTGGACTGTTCCTTTTCGAGCTAATTATACGAATACTATCACCTCTTCTATTGGGAACGTGTGGAGTCCGGAGAATCCAAATGCCTATTATGCACCGTATACCAACGATGCCAATATAAATAACTACAATTATCAGGCATCTTCTTTGACTTCTCAGGATGGACGATATCTGCGTTTGAAAAATTTGACCATTGGTTATACGTTTACAAATAAACTGTTACAAAAAATTAAGTTTTTGCAAGGGGCACGTATTTACGCAACAGGTACAGACTTATGGGAAACAACAAAGATAAAAGATGGCTGGGATCCGGAAGCGGCGCGCGATGCTACAGGACTGAAGCGTTATCCATTTACACGTAATTTTACATTTGGTGTTAATCTAACCTTTTAAATAGAAAACCTTTATGAAAAAAAGATATTATTTCAAGGCAGCATGCTTGTCAATCTTGAGTTTGTTTGCCGTGTCATGTTTGGATTTGGAACCGAAGGCACAATTAGGAGATAATTTGGTATGGGACAAAGCTGATAACTTTCAATTGTTTGCTAATCAATTTTACAGTTGGACACGTGATTTTCAACTTTCTGCTACCAATACTTATGGTAATGGAGTGAGTGATGGACCTCATAGTGATTATCGTTCTGATTTGATAGCTACTTCTTCTATCAATACTTATAGTCAAGGAACTAATGTGATACCGTCGGAGGATGCAAATTACACGACGTTGTATAAGCAGATTTATTATACGAACTTGTTGTTGAACCGGGCTGAATCGTTTTCAGATAAGGCTGCCATTGCCGTACCAGTGGCGGAAGCAAAATTCTTTCGTGCATATTGTCATTTTGAACTTGTACAGATTTGGGGTAATGCGATATTGCTGACACGACCTTTAGATTTGGATTCCGAGGAGTTATATGCTGCTCGGAATGATCGGGGAGAGGTGATTGATCAGGTTATTGCTGATTTGCAGGATGCGGCGGAAGCATTGCCGGAAACTGCAGATGCAGGCAAACTTACCAAATATGCGGCTTATGCCATGCTTTCCCGTGTAGCACTTTATGAAGGTACGTGGCAGAAGTTTCATACTAATGGAGCAGATACCGAGAATAATACGGAGCGAAGTACCGAATTATTGACACTTGCTAAGGAAGCTGCTTATCAGGTAATAAAAGACAATAAATATAAACTCTTTTATAATGAAACACTAGGAAATCAGAGTTATCGTTATATGTTTATTTTGGAAGATGCAGCTCAGTGTAATCCGGCGAATCTGCATAAGAGTGATAATACGGAATATATTCTGTCGCATCGGCACCGTGATGGAGATAAGGGAACTAATATTACTCATGGAATGTTGGCAAACGTTTGTTACATTACTCGCAAAATGGCAAATATGTATTTGTGTTCCAATGGATTGCCGATAGATAAAGCAGGTGATTTATTTAAAGGATATTCTGGTGCTACTACAGAATTCCAGAATCGTGACAACCGTATGACTAATACCTTGATTCAGCATGGACAGAAATATTGGAATAATGATGGTAAATGGCGCACTACTTGGAATGATGAGGATTTGAATAATAGTTTGGTGATTGATGTACGTTCAAACAGTGGTTATCAAAATTATAAATGGTGTGTAGAACGTCAGGTGGCCGATTATTATGAGTCGATTGATTATCCGGTAATTCGTTATGCTGAAGTCTTGTTGAACTATGTGGAGGCCGTTTATGAGTTGCAGGGCAATATCAGTAATAGTGATTTGCAGTATCTGAATCAGGTACGTACGCGGGTAAATCCGGATATGCCGGAATTGACCAATGAATTTGTCAGTCAACATGGATTGTCTATGCGTGAAGAAATTCGTAGGGAACGTACGGTAGAGTTGTTCCTGGAAGGATTCCGAATTGATGATTTAAAGCGCTGGGCTACGGCTCCTGAAGAAATGCCTCAGGATCAGCTTGGGGTACAGGTAAAAGGTACTTGGTTTGAAACAAACTGGTCGGCGCAGTCTCGTCAGTTAAATAGTGATGGATGCATTATCTTATATGACGGACGTGTATGGGATGATAAATTGTATTTGTATCCATTACCTTCCGATCAATTGCAGTTGAATCCACAATTGGGACAGAATCCGGGGTGGACTAATAATTAAATTCATGTGTATTCACTTTAAAAGGATTTTATGATGATATCTAATTTATATAGAAAATTAAATGCCCTGTTGTTAGGGGTAACAGCTGTCACGATGATGGCTTGCCAGGAAGATGAAACAGGTGATTTGTATGAAGCTATTTATCCGAAATCAATCACACTTGATATTCCGGAAAGTGTAAGACCTTTGATTTATCAGGATGAGAACGGTACCAATGTTTTGCCTTTGCTGAAGGGAGAAGAAGTGCAATTGGGCTATACTATACTTCCTGAAAATATTACTTTTAATGAAGTTGCTTGGTCTTCAAGTGATGAAAATGTGGCTACTGTAGATGAAAATGGAAAAGTGAAGGCTGTCAATGGAAACGGAAGTACCTATTCCATCGTGCAGGTGTCTCCTTCCGTCTTTTTTACTGGAAGCGGTATATACAGCACCCTGAAAGTAATGGTTTCAGATGAACTGATACAAGCTGAAAATATTTCTTTGTCGTCAGAAGCTGATCAAGTGTATATGGGGGAGAGTATGCAACTGCATTATACTATCTTTCCTGAAAACACAACTTATAAAACTGTGAGATGGAGCAGTTCGAATGAATCTGTAGCAACGGTGGATGAGAATGGTGTGGTTACAGCGCATGTCATTGATGCAAATACAGAAACAGTTACCATCACGGCTTCAGCTTTGGATGGTTCACAGGTATATGCAGACAAACAACTGAAGATAATGAAAATTGTTCAACCGGAGGATGTGGCCATAGATCAAAGCTATTCAATTGAACAAAATTATTTGTGGGCTATTACGGATAAAACAGTTAAATTATCTTATACCACAACGCCTTCTGATTGTACAACATCCTTGATACAGTGGACTTCAAGCAATGAGGAAATCGCTACTGTTAGTCAGGGAGTGGTATCCTTTAACCAAAATGGAGTGTTTGGAGATGTGACGATTACGGCAACTTGTCCTGAAACTGGAAAAACTTCTTCTATCAATTTACGCCTGGAGGAAGGGCTGGTACGCGAATTGTTCCATGATGAGAATAATTATACATGGTATAATGCGAAACAAAGTAATAGTGGAACGGAATCGTCTCACGTATGGCATGATGGGTATGTAACTGTGACTACTTATACACAAAGTGCTACCAAGCAACGTGGTGACTTTAAATGCTGGAGTCCGAAAACCTGGTTGCATGCTGGTAAGTATCCTATCTTTGCTATCCGCATGGAAGATGTGGCCGATAAATATAAAGACGAGGGTGTGACTGCACGTAATATTAATTTGGATGCTTCTGGAACATGTGGAGGAGCTAATTTTAGTGGAAATCTGGGTGGCTCGAACAACAAGTATAAATATAATTATAAATGTAGCGATGGCAGTCGTGTGTTTGTTTACGATTTATCTTCTCAATCATGGGCAAATGGTGGCTTGTTACCTACTACTTCCGTAGCTGAGTTCACGACATTACAGTTCAAATATGCTGATATTGCAACGATTGACCATCAGATTCAATATAATGTATACTGGGTACAGACCTTTAAGAGTATGGATGATTTGAAAGCCTATCTGGATAAGGAAGGGTTGACTTATGAAGAATGAAAATTATAAAACAAAGGAACTATGATAAAAACAGTCAAGTTATTTGCAGGAGCAACGCTACTTATGGTAGCGTTCTCTTCCTGCTATGAGAATGAATATGGCGTAGTAGATATTACGATGCCTGAAGATAATCCTAATGTAACTGTAGCGGGTGAGTATGTATACAATCATCCTTGCGCAATGTACAATGAAGCCGATTTCGTGCGTGTCAAAAAAATGCTGGACGAGGGAACGGCACCGGTTGAAGTGAAAACAGAATTTACAAATTTGAAGAATAGTCCGTATACGTTGTTGTCGTATGTGCCTTCTCCTCAAGAGGAAATCGTCAGGGGAGATGCTACTGGGACTGTGGCTGGAAAAGAAAATTATGCTTATGCGATGCGAGATGCAGCTGCCGCATATCAGACTGCCATCTTGTGGAAACTGACAGGGGATACGAAATATGCAGATCTTTCTGTAAGGATTTTAAATGACTGGGCTGACGTTTGTAAACGTATAACTTCAAATGATGCGAACCAGATGCTGGCTGCCGGATGTCAGGGGTATACATTTGCTAATGCTGCTGAAATTATGCAGACATACAGCGGATGGAACGAGAACGATATAATTGATTTTAAAAGATGGATAGTAGAGGTGTTCGCTTCTAAAAATAAAGATTTCTTGGATAATCATCAAGGAACAAATAATTGTCCGCTCCATTATTGGTCAAACTGGGATTTGGTAAATATGTGCTCGTATTGGGCCATTGGTGTGTTGACGGAAAATGACGAGATGGTGAATTTTGTGGTAAACTACTTTTATTCGGGTGCAGGCAACGGATGTCTTGACAATCTGATTCAGGCTACGTTTGATGACCCTCTGGAAAGTGGAGAACAGATTTGTCAGAATCAGGAAAGTGGACGTGACCAGGGGCATGCGAGCATGTCACTTGCTGTGACTGCCAATCTGTGTCAGATGGCTTATACGCTTTATCAGGATAATCAGTCTGTTCCTCAGTTGGATTTTTTTGCAGCAAACGATAATGCCATTATGAAAATGGGCGAATATATTGCTCTTTTTAATTTGAAGAACGGTACAGACAATGCGAATGCAACAGGACAATGGTTAATAAGCGCAGCTAAGATGCCATTTCAAGAATACAAGTATTGCATTGATTGTTCTTGTAAGGATAAAAACCATGGGGCAGACCAAAAAGTAGTGGCTGATGATGAAAGCCGTGGCACAGTACGTCCAGGTTGGGAAATTTTATATCATCATTATGCAAAGGTGAAAAATCTAAGTAGTGGTTACACTTATACAAAGCAGTTTGCAGATAAGATTCGTCCAGAAGGGGGTGCTGGAGACGGTCGTTATGGTAGCAACAGTGGAGCTTTCGATCAGCTTGGATGGGGCACTTTGATGTTGTATCAGAAATAATAAGTTAGAAAATGCCTTGTACCCTTGTAAATGGTATAGGGCATTTTTGCCTTTGTTTAGACTTGATATTTAAGACTATGAGAATAATAAATTGCGTGAAAAGACTTTTGGGGGTGTTAGCCTTTGGGGTATTTGTATGGAATGTTCAGGCACAGGTTGTTACGAATCCAGACATTCAACGTACGGGTATGGCACATAATGATGATTATACAGTGAGGGTACGGGTACCGGATAAAGAGTGGCAGGATTTGTTTGAATACAATGTACAGGTAGACATGGACAAGATACAAGATGCTTCCATGGTGCAATTTGACATGAATGGAAAGGTAGAGGTGATGGTAAAAAAGAATAACGGAAATTTCCGGGATGTTTCCATACGTCCACATCATAATCAGATAGCGTATAGACGGGTAGGGGATGCCATTCTTTTTACATTGGATAAACCTCAGCATCTTTCTATAGAATTTGATGGAGACAGGTTGCACAATTTGCATTTATTTGCAAATCCCTTGGAGACAGAAACTTATATTGCAGCGTCAAAAAAGGTTATGTATTTTGGCCCAGGAATACATCGTCCGGATGATTTGCCTAATAATCAGATTCGCATACCTAGTCATACTACCGTTTATTTGGCTTATGGAGCAGTAGTTAAAGCCAAACTGTTAGTTGATCATGCGGAGGATGTTCGGATTATAGGTCGCGGAATATTGGACCATCCCGTTCGTGGCATTGAGATTACAAATTCCAGAAATGTATATGTAGAAGGGATTACAGTCGTAAATCCTGATCATTACACAATTTTTGGTGGTGGCTCTCAGGGGATTACTATAAAAAACTTGAAGTCTTTTAGTTGCAAGGGATGGAGTGATGGGATTGACCTGATGTGCTGTCGGGATGTGGTGATTGATCAGGTTTTCATGCGTAATAGTGACGATTGCATTGCTTTGTATAATCATCGATGGAATTGGTGGGGCGGTTCGAAGAATTTGGTATTGCAGAATTCTGTATTGTGGGCTGATGTAGCACATCCGATTAACATTGGTGGGCATGGCGACCCGGAATCTTCTGAAGGAGAAATAATTGAGCATTTGGTTTTCCGAAACATTGATATTTTGGAACACGATGAAGACGATCGCATGTATCAAGGATGTATGACGATATCTGTTGGTGATAAAAATTGGGCTAGAGATATTCTGTTTGAGGATATTCGTGTAGAACGTATTCAGGAGGGAAGGCTTTTTAATATCAGTGTCAACTTTAATCCTAAGTACGATAAACAGCCCGGAAGAGGGATATCACACGTTGTTTTTCGTAATATATCTTATGAGGGTGTGGGAGAGAACCCTTCTCAGGTAAAGGGATTGGACCGGAATCGGATGGTACGTGATATTCTATTTGACAATGTAGTAGTAAATGGAAAGAAGATGGAACATCTGGAAGATATTGATTCGAATGAGTTTGTAGAAAATGTAAGATTTAAATGAGAATTCTAATTGATTAATGGGCATGAAGGGAAAAATATGGATAACGATGGCTTGTTTGATAGGTTTGGATGGGACACTTTTGGCTCAGTCGGCCTATCCCGGACAAAGTCAGGAGAAATTTCAGGTATCACTGGCAGTTCCAGTGGCTGCAGAATGCGTTAATTTACAGGATGTACGTTTGCTTCCTAGTCGTTTCAGGGAGAACTTGGAGCGGGATTCAGCATGGATGGTTTCGATAGGAGTTGACCAATTGTTGCATAGTTTCCGTACCACGGCCGGTGTGTTTGCCGGGCGTGAAGGCGGATACATGACGGTAAAGAAACTGGGAGGTTGGGAGTCACTGGACTGTGAGCTGCGAGGACATATCACAGGACATTTGCTGTCTGCCTATTCGCTGATGTATGCGGCTACAGGAAGTGAAATTTTCAAGTTGAAGGGAGACAGTTTGGTAACCGGGCTGATGGAAGTGCAGAGAACGTATGCAAACGGGTATTTGAGTGCCTTCCCGGAGGAACTGATTAACCGGAATATCAGAGGGGAAAGTGTATGGGCCCCTTGGTATACCTTGCATAAGCTCTTTTCGGGTTTAATAGACCAATACATTTATGCTGATAATAGCCAGGCATTGGAGGTGGTAAAGCGGATGGGCGATTGGGCTTATGCCAAGTTGAAACCGCTGGATGAGGCCACCCGGCAGCGGATGATACGGAATGAGTTCGGCGGTATCAATGAATCGTTTTATAACCTGTATGCCCTGACAGGAGATGAACATGATCGCTGGTTGGCCGGATTCTTTTACCACAATGAAGTGATTGACCCCTTGAAGGAGGGACGGGACGACCTAGGAACGAAGCACACCAATACTTTTATTCCGAAGGTCCTGGCCGAAGCTCGCAATTATGAACTTTCGGGTGCGCAAGACAGCCGGGCATTGAGTGAGTTTTTCTGGCATACGATGGTTGCACATCACACGTTTGCTCCAGGATGTAGCAGCGACAAAGAGCATTATTTTGATACGAAGCAGTTCTCCAGACACTTGTCTGGCTATACCGGAGAAACCTGCTGCACGTATAACATGCTGAAGCTAAGCAAGCATTTGTTCTGCTGGACGGCTTCTCCAGAGGTAGCCGATTATTACGAACGGGCTCTGTACAACCATATCCTGGGGCAGCAGGACCCCAAGACAGGAATGGTGGCCTATTTCCTGCCCTTGCTGTCGGGAGCCCATAAGGTGTACAGCACGCCGAACAATTCATTCTGGTGTTGTGTAGGCAGCGGTTTTGAAAGCCATGCCAAGTATGCTGAGAGCATTTATTTCCACCACCGGGAAAAGCTGTTTGTAAACCTTTTCATCCCTTCTGTCCTGAACTGGCGAGAAAAAGGGATTACGCTTCGTCAGGAAACCGGATTCCCGGAGGAGGAGACCACCCGGCTGTATATCGGGGCAAAACAGCCTGTACGTGCGGAAATCTGTCTGCGCTATCCTTCATGGAGTGGGAAAGTGAGGGTTATGGTAAATGGGAAAAAGGTGAAAGTGCCTCATCGGCCGGGTTCCTATATCGTGTTGGACAGAGAATGGCGGCAGGGCGACCGCATAGAGGTGACATATCCCATGTCTTTCTCGCTGGAGACGGCTCCCGACAATGCCGGCCGTGCAGCCCTGTGCTACGGTCCGGTGGTCATGGCTGGAGAACTGGGGACGGAAGGTATGCAGAATCCTGCTCCTTATTCCGACCCGTCGAAGTACAACGACTACTATACCTACGATTACCATATACCGGAAGGACTGCCCGTAGACTTGGAGGTGGAAGGGACTCATTGGGAGAAGAACCTCCGGAGAACGGGAAAAGGACTGACTTTTGAGACAAAAGAGGGAGTGAAAATAGCCCCTTTGTACGACGTTCACCGGCAGCGGTATGTGGTATATTGGAACCTGAAGAAGAAAAAATAGGTCTTTGTTTAAGTAAAAGGAGTTTCTGATACGTATGATAAAGAAACAACCTATAACTTTGAAAGAACAAAATAAACAAACAGAAAGATGAAACGTATCGTATTACTGGCTGGCATCTTATGCAGCATGGGGATGGGATATGCCCAGAAACTGAAACATCCGGATTTGCTTTACACTTCGGAACGGATTGAACTGGTGAAGCAACGCATCGGGCAGGAGGAACGGATGTCTTCTGCCTGGAATGAGATAAGACAGACCGCAGAGAAGGAATTGAAAGAAAACAGTCTGAACAAGGCCGATTACCTTTCACTTGCTTATCTGATGACGGGCGACAAGGCGTATGCCGACAAGTTGAAGGAAATCTTGTGCAAGGCCATCGAAGCCGACAACTGGGGCAGCGCGGAGATGCTGGCCCGCAAGCCGGCGTGGCGCAGTGATCTGTCGCTGGCACACAAGGCCTATCTGTCGGCGATAGCCTACGACGCGGTATACAATGAGTTGTCGGCTGCGGAACGGAAAAAGATTGCCAAAGAATTATACAGGCTGGGAGTGGAGCCTTTGTTGGGAGACTGGCTGCTGGAACCCACCCGTATCCATTCGCTGAACTCCATGGGACACAATTGGTGGACGTCGTGTGTCTGCATGGGAGGGATTCTGGCACTGAGCTTGCAGAATGAGCTTCCGGAGGCAAAGGAAGGGGCGCAGGCCGTGTACGAATACCTTCCGGAGTGGTTCAGCTTTGCGGGCGATGTCCTGCAGCAGAAGGCCAAGACCTTTGATGACGCCGGCGGAATGTATGAGAGCCTGAACTATGCCAATTTCGGTATACAGGAGGCTCTGCAGTTTTATGTAGCATGGAAGAATGTACACCCGGGTGCGACCTTGCCCGATATCCCGCAACTGCAGAACCTCTCCAGCTTTTTCGCCCATGTCTGCTATCCGCGTACGGGAATGTTGTACAGCATCAACTTTGGCGACAGTCACAAGAACATCTCGGCCGAAAGCAGCCTGATGCTGCTGTATGCGCTGGGAGTGAAAGACAAGGATATGTTGTGGTACATGAAGCAGGTGGAGCAGGGACAGCATCGCGACGGCTATTTCCTGAATCGTCCGATGGGTTTCCTTTACACGCCGGAACTGAGTCATGCTCCTGAGGTGCCCCATTTGAAACTGTCGCAGTTGTTCTCAGATTTCGGATGGGCTACTATGCGTACGTCGTGGAAAAAGGATGCCACGATGCTGGCCGTAAAGAGCGGACACACCTGGAACCATTCGCACGCCGATGCCAACTCGTTCATCTTGTTCCACAAGGGAGTGGACATCATCAAGGACGCCGGAAACTGCTGGTATCCGAATCCGGCTTACCGCAATTATTTCTTCCAGAGCCAGGCGCACAATGTGGTGCTTTTTAACGGACAGGGACAGAGCCGCGAGCAGCAGTATCACGGGTCTACCTTGAGAGGGTATCTGTATCATCTGCTCGACGGAGGAAACATTCGCTACCTGCTGGCCAATGGAACAGGACCGGTGTCGGATAATTTCAGCCGGAATTTCCGTCATTTCCTTTGGATGGACAACGTGATTTACATGATTGACGACTTGAAAACGCATTGCAGCGGAGAGTTTGAGTGGCTGTGGCATCCGGGAGGTGAATGGAAAAAGAACGGGGCCGACGTGACGATTACGAACGGGGAATCTTCGGTGGTGGTACGGCCGTTGTATCCCCGGTTGCTGGCTCTTTCGGATTTTGTGCATGATTATCCCGACGACTTGTACTGGGAGGAGATTACGGCACCTACGGAGGACCTGAAAGGAACGGAGAAATATTATTCTTTCCATTTGCCGGGTGAATTCAAGCAGGTAAAAGGGCTTACGGCCATTATTCTGAAAGACAGTGTGGGGCAGAAAGAGCTTCCGAAGATGGAACGCCGGGAAGGAAAGGACTGGATTGGGTTGCGGGTCACTTATCAAGGAAAGGTGACCGACCTGTATATCAACCAATTGGCCGACGGACGGCTGATGCACAGCAATTCCTGGATTGAAGCCGACGGATGGTCGACGGATGCGTATCTGTTTGCCGTCACTTATCCAGAAGGAACGAATCCAGAAGACTCGAAGGAAATGTTTATGGCATACGGCAGTGCACTTCGTCGGGGGCAGACTTCCTATTTCTCCTCGTTGTCCAAATTGTTCTATATCCGGAAAGATGACGGCCGTAAGGTGGAAGTCTGGATGGACGGACAGCCGTATATGCACGCTCATTTCCGTTCCGTAAAACGCCTGGAACAACTGACGGTGAACGGTCAGCGCGTGCAGGTGGATTACAAGCAGGGTGGAATTACGGTGAGATGTAAAAAAACAATGAAATGATGAAAAAGAGTCTGTGGATAGGATGGCTTGCGCTGCTGTGTGTGCAGGCCGTGTGTGCCGGTGAGTGGCAATGGGCCGTCACCTTGAAAGGAATAGTGTCGGAAGAAACGCATAAGGAGCCGGAAGCTTTTTTGTGGATTCCTGAAAAATGCGAACGCTTGTCGGCGGTGGTATGGAGCCAGCAGAACATGACGGAAGAGACTTTGTTTGAGATGCCTTCCTTCCGTGACTCGCTGGCGGACATGAATGTCGGACTGGTGTGGGTGGCTCCCGGCATCGACCAGCAGTGGGATGTGCGGAAAGGATTGCAGAAAGTGTTTCACCAGATGATGAACGATTTGGCGGAAGTGAGCGGATATACGGAATTGCGTGAGGTGCCTGTGATTCCGCTCGGCCATTCGGCTATGGCCACTTTCCCGTGGAATTTTGCCGCTTGGAATCCGGAACGGACCCTGGCTGTGATTTCTTACCATGGAGATGCGCCGCGTACGAACTTATGTGGCTATGGCCGGGAAAACCTGGAGTGGGGACGGACACGGAACATTGACGGCATTCCCGGACTGATGATTGAAGGAGAGTATGAATGGTGGGAAGCGAGGGTGAACCCGGCACTGGCTTTCCGGATGATGTATCCCGAGAGTTGCATCTCTTTTCTTTGTGATACGGGCAGGGGACATTTTGACGTATCGGAACAGACGGCCCGTTACATTGCCCGGTTCATTCGCAAGTCATTGGCGCATCGTGTGCCAACCGATGGGGGAAAGAAATTGGTAAAAGTGAATCCGGCTGACGGCTGGCTGGTACAGCGCTGGTCGCCCGATGAGCATAAAAAGCGGGTCGCTCCGGCTCCGGCAAGTCGCTATAAAGGAGATGTCCATGATGCGTTCTGGTATTTCGACCGGGAGATGGCGGAACTGACAGAGCAACGTTATAAGGAACACAGATTGAAGAAAATGCAATATCTGGGCATCTGTCAGCATGGAAGCCTGGTGAAGTATGACCCACAACTGCATGCAGGAGTGAGGGTGAAGTTCCAGCCTGAAGCCGACGGACTGACATTCCACTTGGAAGCCTGCTTTACCGACTCGCTCCGACGTCGGCCGACGGACGCTCATGCGGGAGGAAGCGTCCGCTTGGAGAAAATCTGCGGACCGGTGGAACAGGTGGACGATACCACGTTTGCCGTCCGTTTCTACCGGATAGGCATGTATAATCCGCGCCGTACGACAGACATCTGGCTGCTGGCCAGTCATCCGGGTGACAAAGAGTATAAGGGTGCTGTGCAGCAGATGAACGTGCAGATTCCTTACCGTCAGACGGAGGGAAAACGGCAATGCATTCTTTTCCCGGGATTGGAAGATGTGAAAGCTGGGAGTGCTCCGGTGAAGTTGAAGGCTGTTTCCGACCGTGGTCTTCCGGTACATTATTACGTGAAAGAAGGTCCGGCCCGTATTCAAGGCAACGATGTGTTGGAGTTCACGCCGATTTCTCCCCGCAGCCGTTTCCCGATGAAGGTGACGGTTGTGGCATGGCAATATGGTATAGCAGGAGAAGTACAGACTGCGGAACCTGTGGAACGCAGTTTTTATATTTATTGATGAACTTTATTATGAAGAAAAAGCCCTGGAAAACAGGGCTTTTATTTTTGTAGCATTTGAAATAGTTTGTCTAACTTGGGAGCCATGATAATTTCTGTACGTCGGTTCTTTGCACGTCCTTCTGCACTTTCATTGTCGGCAACAGGCATGAATTCGCCCCGACCACAGGGTTGTATTTGGAGTGGGTTGACTTGGTATTTCTCAATCAGAATGCGTACTACGGAGGTTGCTCTTATCACACTCAGGTCCCAGTTGTCTTTAAATTGGGAAGTATGAATCGGTTTGTTGTCGGTGTGTCCTTCAATATACACATCTATTTCCGTCTGTTTGTTCAGGACCTCTGCCAGTTTTCCTAAAGCTTCTTCACCTCGTTTGTCTAGTTTGGCACTTCCTGATTGGAACAAAAGTTTGTCAGACATTGCTACGTATACTTTTCCGTTTTGTTCGCGTACGGTTAGTTCGTCGCTAGTGAATCCCAGTAGGGCGTCTTTCACACTGTTGAGCAGATTTTGCACTTTTGCATTTTGCTGATCAATCATACCTTGTAGGTCTTGAATGGTTTGGAGTTTTTCTCCTAATAGTGCATTCAACTTTTCCTGTTCACTCATGTTGCTTGTCAACAGTTGTTGGTAGTGGCGGATGGAGTTTGCTTTTTTGGTTGTATCTTGTTGCAAATAATCGATTTCTCCGCGCATTTTCTCCATTTCATTGTGACATTCATTTAATTGTCCTTGTAAATTGTCGCCTCTGGAGAGAGCTTCGATTCTTCCATTTTCAGCGATAAGAAATTTTTTTTTGGTGACGCACGAAGTACTGCTTACAATTAACAGTCCAGTCAGTGCAATAAAGGGAATCTTTTTCATTGCTTCGTAATTTTTTTACAAAGATACATGACTTTATGGGTTTTTGTAATATTGGGGCAAATTTTATCCACATAATTTATACAGAAGTGTGGCCTGAAATGAAAAAAAGAATGAGAAATGATAAGTTTCTCTTTTAAATTCTATGTATAACTAAGTGTGTTCTATGGTAGCTTTGTAAAACTGATTACTCTTTTAGGAATACGATGTTTAACTAGTCAACTTAGCCGGGAATTAATCTTCAAACTGACAACTAGTTTCAGTACACTTTAAATCTTGTAAAGTCTGTCTGAAAAACGCTTCGACGTTTGTGTTGAAACGCCTAAACGTTTTCCTTGAAACGTCGAAGCGTTTTGTCTTAAACGTCTAAGTGTTTTGATTGAAACGCCTAAGCGTTTTTTTCAAGTCTTCTTATGTCTTCTTTATCTCTTCTCAGGTCTTCTTTTTCATGCTATTTCGCGTGTGGAGAAATATGTTCTCTGTATGGGGCATGTGTTTTTTACTCCGGTCTTTCAAAAAATACAGCCCGAATATAGGCAGATTTTTCCGTGGTTCGGTTACTTTTTCTCGTCGGGAACGGTTCATCAACCTGTTTTTTTTCTGTGTGTAGCCGTACGTCCCTCATGTTTTCCTAACGTGTGCATGCTTCTTCCTGTTTGTTTGTCATTATGTGCTCGCGTACGCGCCCGCGCGAAATACAATGTAGGGCTGTTTTCTTCTATATTTGTATTCGTCAAAAAATGTCTACCTGCAACGTGTTATTTTTTAGTGGTTTATAAAAATATTCAAAAATTTCCGCAAAAAATAGTTGCTCAGGAGTTGCAGAACCGGAAAAAGTGCGTACCTTTGCAACCGCTTTCGAGAGGGAGAGCCGCTGAGAATGACAGACTGGTGAAGAGAGGCAGACTTTCAAAGGCGCTGCACCCGAGTATCTTACCTTGCAAGGACGCAAGGGAGCGAGAAACGGATAAGCCCCGCGAGGTTCTCCTGAAAAACTTTTTCGAAAAAAACTTCGAAAAAATTTGGAGGGAAAGAAAAAACGCCTTACCTTTGCAAACGCTTTCCCGCTGAAACGGGAGCTCAAGAAAAGATAGTTCTTTGAAAGACTTTAGATAAACAAACGAAGATGTAGTACAAGAAGTAGTCTTATATATAATGTATATGTGAGATGAAACAAGAACCGTCAATAACCTGAAAAGGATAAAGAGAATCGGTTTCCTGGAACAGAATCAACAATACCCGCAAGGGTAAGAAAATATTTTACAATGAAGAGTTTGATCCTGGCTCAGGATGAACGCTAGCTACAGGCTTAA